>Ga0065165_1000415_pt1 | contig 67666 bp, 62 predicted proteins | sample AraplaMF_Cvi_mMF_FD_63813 | JGI IMG/M metagenome (GOLD analysis project Ga0065165, IMG submission 63813) | Arabidopsis root microbial communities from the University of North Carolina, USA - plate scrape MF_Cvi_mMF (version 2) (version 3) | ecosystem: Host-associated > Plants > Roots >... | reverse complement strand
CAATGTCGCCAGAGCCCACCCCGATACGACCATCTCCCTGCGCCTCAAGCTCAAGCGCGCCGGATGGAACGATACTTTCCTCTTCGACCTCATTGGCCACATGCGATAGCCCTGCCCTCCGGGGGCGGGTAAAAGAAGAGTGCCGCTTACAGCTCCACCACCACGTAATCGCTCTCGACCTTCACCGTGACCGTCTCGGCGACATACGGCCCCTTCACGACGCTTGCGCCCGGCTCGACATGGGCCGGATAGGCCTTCACGCGGAAGCGGCGGGGGTCGCAAAAGGACTGGCCGGTGCGGATGTCGAACTCCCAGCCGTGCCAGGGGCAGCGGATGATCTCGCCGAGCTTGGTGTACTCGATCTCGCCGGGATCACTCGATTGCGCGAGCCCGATCAGCGGGCCCTCGCACAGCGCCGCGCCCTGATGCGGGCAGCGGTTCATCAGGCCGAAATATTCGCCCTTGATGTTGAAGACCGCGATCGGCCGGCCCTCGATCTCCAGGAATTTCCGTGTGCCGGGCGGAAGCTCGTCCACGGGCGCGATGACATGTCGTGCCATCAGGACAGGCCGTACAGCTTCTTCGCGTTGCCGAGGTAGAACGCCTCGCGGTTATCCTCGCTCACGCCCGCCGGCAGCACGCGCGACGGCTCGTCATAGTCCCAATGCGGATAGTCGGTTGCGAACAAGAGGCGATCCCAGCCGATCCATTTGATGACGTCGAACAGGTCCTCGCGCCGTTCAGGATCTTCCATCGGCTGCGTCGTCCACCACACCTGCTCGCGGATATATTCCGACGGCGGCCGCTTGACGTGCGGCACCTCGCTGCGCAGCCGCTGCCAGACCTTGTCGAGCCGCCAGGCCAGCGACGGCGCCCAGCCGAAGCCGGCCTCGATCATCACCATCTTCAGTTTCGGGAAGCGCTCGAACACGCCTTCCAGCACCAGGCTCGCCAGCGCCGATTGCTGGCACTGCGAGTGCCCCACCATCTCCTCGATGTAATAGGACGGCCAGCCCGACGGCGTGATCGGATTGCCGCCGAAGCCGAAGGCGTGAACGCCGACGGGCAGGCCCGCCTCTTCCGCGGCCTGGTAGATCGGCCAGTAGCGGCGCTGGCCGAGCGGCTCGACATTGCGGCTCAGCAGCAGCACCTGCACGAAATTCCTGTCGCCGGCGCGCTCGCGGATTTCGGCCGCGGCCGACAATCCGTCCTCATTGCCGACGACGATCGACGCCTTCAGCCGCTTGTCCTTGCTGGTCCATTTGTCGATCTGCCAGTCGTTGATCGCCGAGCACAACGCGGCCGAAAGCTCGTGATTGCGGATGCCCTGCCCGGTGTTGAGCGGGTTGAGCACGCCCAACTGCACGTTGTTGGGATCGAGCAATTGCTTCTGCATGAAGGAGAGCGAGGAGCCCTGCGGTCCGCCTTCCGGCGGCCAGGCGTCGCGGCGCGAGGCGTTGGGCTGGGCTTTCGGATAGGGTGGGCCTTCCATCATGCCCTGATAGGCATGGACGCCGTAAATCTCGAGATGATGCTGCCAGCGTTTGGCGAGATACGGATAGAGCTCGGTGCGGGTGGCGCGGGCCGGATGGATGTCGCAGTCCGCTATCGCGGTTTTCGCAGCAAGTGGGGAAGCAGCCTCGGTGCCTTCGCGGAACTGGATATTCATCGCCTTGCCTCCTTTGGCAGCGGGCTTACGTCAAGCGGGGATAGGTTGCATGCGGATTGTCGATCATGATCTTGCGCACGAGATCGGGAGACAGGCCCTCGGGCAGCGCGTCCTGGCCATCGAACTGCCAGTGCGGATAGTCCGTCGAGAATAGGACCAATTCGTCGGACTGCATATGATCAAACAGGCGATTTAATGTCTCAGCCTCCGGCGGTGCATCAAATGGCTGTAACGAGAAGCGGATGTTGCTTCGCACAATCTCGACCGGCGCGCGATCGACCCAGGGCGTCTCCATCCGTACCCCGCGCCAGAACTTGTGAAGCCGCCAGAGAAAAGGCGAGATCCAGGAGACACCGGACTCCAGCATCACCATTTTCAGCCGCGGATATTTTGCGAACACGCCCTCGACGATCAGGCTGGTGAGCTGGGTCTGGAACGCCTGGGCCTGACCGACATAATCCTCGATGTGATAGGAACCCCAGCCGACGGCGGTCGGCGGATTGTGATAGGCGGAACCCGCGTGGATGCCGACCGCGAGATCCAGCCGTTCCGCCGCCTCATAGATCGGCCACAGCGCACGCTTGCCGAGCGGTACGTCGCCCATGACCAGCATCAGCACCTGCACGAAGCGCCGGTCCTGCGCGCAGCGCTCGATCTCGGCGACGGCTTTTTCGACGCTTTGCGTGGGGATCACGATCGAGCCGCGCAGCCGTGGATCGCGATCGAGCCATTCTTTCACAAGCCAGTCATTCAGGGCGCGGCAGAACGCGGCCTGCAAATCTTCCGAAAACACCATCTGCACGCCGTAGAGCGGATTGCAGATGGCGAGCTCGAGCCGGAAAGGATCGAGCACATGGCGCTGCATGTCCTCCAGGCTTTCGCCTGGTTTGCCTTTCTCGGGGCGCCAGTCGGGCCGCGCCGTGATCGGCGAGTTCTGCGGATAGGATTGCGAGACGAGATCGACCATGCCGCGCGTCGTCACCTGATCGCGCCAATAGTCGTTCAGGTACGGCAGCAGGCTGGTCAGATGCGGCACGGCCGGATGCACGTCGCAATCGACGGCGCCGGCGATCAGGGACGCCATGACGTCTCCCTTCCCGTGTTTCCTCAATCTTCTTGGCCGCCATTCAAGCAGGCCTGACCGTCGCCCGCAACTCGGCCAAGGCCTGCTGTCATATGCTAGGAAGGCTGAGCTCAGTTGCGAAGGAATAAGGGATTTCGGGATGAAAGAGCTCGTCGGCATTGCAGAACAGATCGCGGCCAAACTGATCGCGCGCAAACAGACCATAGCTGTGGCCGAATCCTCCACCGGCGGCCTGATCGCGGCCAGCCTGCTCGCGGTGCCCGGCGCCTCGGCCTATTTCCTCGGCGGCGCCGTGGTCTACACCCGCGATGCAAGGCGCGTGCTGATGGATATTTCGGATGAGGGAATGAAGGGCTTTCGCTCCTCCTCCGAGCCCTATGCAAAGCTGCTGGCCGAGCAGATGCGCAGCCGCTTCAATTCCGACTGGGGACTCTCCGAGACCGGAGCAGCCGGCCCCACCGGCAATCGCTACGGCGACGCCGCCGGCCACAGTTGCATGGCGGTCGCGGGCTCCGCAGCGGAGGTGATGACGCTGGAGACTGGTGGCAATGACCGGCTCGCGAACATGCAGGTGTTTGCGGCGACGGCGATGAAGCTGTTGCTGAAGAAGCTGGAAGAGTGAGCTGCGGCCGCCGGCAGCGATCGCGGCGAGGATCAGCCTACCGCCCCAAATGCCGCATGAAAATCCGCACCACATAGCCGTGCACCCGCGGCGCCTCGTCATAGATATCCGACGCAATCCGCTCGATGGTCTCGCGCAGGGACAAAAACTGCGCCTGCCGGGCGCTGCTTTCGGTCCCCTGCATGCCCGCGAGCTCGTCCATCGCGGCATCGCTGATCTGGCACTGCACGACGTCACCGTCGTTCAGCATGGTGAAGCGGAAGGCCAGCCGTTCGCGGTCGTGGCCGATGATCCTGTCGCGCAAGAGCGGCATTGAAAACAGTCCGGTCGGCTCCGCGCCGATCATGCTGAGGATTCCCCGGCCTGCCGGCCGCGGAGAGGTGCTTCGTCCTACTGGAACGCGACTTCGGCGAAACTGCGGAGCTTTCGCGAATGCAGCCGCTCGGATTCCTGCTGCTTGAGCCGCTCCAGCGCCTTCAGGCCGATCTCGAGATGCTGGCCGACCCGGCGGCGGTAGAATTCGCTGGCCATTCCGGCGAGCTTGATCTCGCCATGCAGAGGCTTGTCGGAGACGCACAACAGCGTGCCGTAGGGGACGCGGAAGCGGTAGCCGTTGGCGGCGATCGCCGCCGATTCCATGTCGAGCGCGACGGCACGCGATTGCGACAGGCGGCGGATCACCTCCGGGCCGGAAATCTCCCAGTTGCGGTTGTCGACGCTGGCGACCGTGCCTGTACGCATCAGGCGCTTGAGCTCAAAGCCTTCGAGGCCGGTGACGTCCTCGACCGCCTGTTCGAGCGCGACCTGCATCTCGGCCAGCGCCGGGATCGGCACCCAGAGCGGCAGTTCGCGATCGAGCACGTGATCTTCGCGGACATAGCCATGCGCCAGCACGTAGTCGCCCAGCCGCTGCGTGTTGCGCAGGCCCGCGCAATGACCGAGCATCAGCCAGGCATGCGGGCGCAGCACGGCGACGTGATCGGTGACATTGCGCGCGTTCGACGGGCCGGTGCCGATGTTGATCAGGGTGATGCCGCGATAGCCCGGCATCTTCAGATGAAAAGCCGGCATCTGCGGCCCCCGCACCGGCGCATCGCCGATCGTTGCACCGCCGCTGTGCGTGATCACGTTGCCGGGCGCAACAAAGGCTTCGAGGCCGGCTTCGCCGGACTGGAGCCGCTGCTGGCAGGCTTGCGCGAAGGCGTCGACATAGAACTGGTAGTTGGTGAAGATCACAAAATTCTGGAAGTGCTCGGGATCGGTGCCAGTATAGTGGTAGAGCCGGCGCAGCGAGTAGTCGACGCGGGCGGCGCGGAACAGCGATAGCGGTTCGGGCGCGCCGGGCTGAAGCTCGAAGGTGCCGTCCGCAATCGAATCGTCCATCGTGGCGAGATCGGGCACGTCGAACGCATCGCGCAGCGATCGCGTGATGGTGGAATTCTCACCGGTGGTGATCGCCGCTTCGATGTTGATGTCGCGGCGATAGGCGAAATGGATCGGGATCGGCTCGGCGGATTCACCGATCTCGACGGGCACGCCGTGGTTCTGGATCAGGAGGCCGATCTGCTCGGTCAGGTAGGCGCGAAACAGGTCCGGCCGCGTGACGCTGGTCTCGTGCACGCCGGGCCCGGCGACGAAGCCGTAAGCCAGACGCGAATCCAGCCGTGCATGCGTCGCGGTGGTGAGGCGGACGAACGGATAGTACGCACGCACCCGCGTCGTGACCGCCTCGCCGCCGACATAGGCCTCGAACCGGTCGCGCAGGAACTTTGTGTTGCGCTCGTAGATCTCTTCGAGGCGGGCGACGGCAGCGGTCGCGTCGGAGAAGGATTTTGTGGCGATGGTGGCTGGGGATTGCATGGTTCGACCGCCGGGTTGCTCAAAACAGGCGGTACTATAGCAGGATCGCAGCCGAGCCGTCATTGCGAGCGCAGCGAAGCAATCCAGAAATCCGTCCGCGGAGACAGACTGGATTGCTTCGCTACGCTCGCAATGACGGATGGAGATGCCGCGCTTTCGCGCGTCACTTCTCGCGGAACGCGCGCATCAGCTGGTCGTGCAGCGGCTTCATCAGATAGGACAGCATGGTGCGGTCGCCGGTCTGGACGAAGGCCTCCGCCGGCATGCCGGGGATCAGCTTGGAATCGCCGAGCCGGGCGACCTCTTCCGCCGGCATCGACACCCGGATGGTGTAGTAGCTCTGGCCGGTGCGCTGGTCGGTGGTGACATCGGGCGAGACGCGGGTGACGACGCCGTTGAGCTCGGGCGTGGTGCGCTGGTTGAAGGCCGACAGGCGCAGCAGCGTCTTCTGGCCGATCTGGAGCTTGTCGATGTCGACCGGGTTGACCTTGGCCTCGACCTGGAGGTCGTCGGCCTGCGGCACGATCAGCATCAGCGCATCGCCCGCGGTGACGACGCCACCGACGGTATGCACCGTCGATTGCAGCACCATGCCGTCCTGCGGCGCACGGATGTCGACGCGGCGGAGCTGGTCTTCGGCGGCGACCTTGCGCTCGATCAGCTCGCCGATCTTGTCGTTGGTTTCGCGCAAATCCTTGGAGACCTCGCTCACCATGTCCTTGTCGACCTGGATGATCTGAAGCTCGGTCTCTGTGATCTTGCCCTTGGCCTGCGCGCGCGAGGCGATGTACTGCGCGCGCTCGCCGTTGAGGCGGGCCGAGTCGCGTTCGAGCTGGGTCAGGCGCGAGATCTGGACCAGGCGCTTGTCGTAGAGGTCGCGGACGCCGGTGAGCTCGTTCTGGACCAGCGCGATCTCCTTGTCCTTGGCCCTCTCCTGCGCGGACAGGCCCTCGATCTCCTCGTTGAGCTGGAGGACGCGCTCGCGGAGCTGCGCCTTCTGGCCGGCACGACCGTTGACGCGGACGTCGAACAGCTTGGTCTCGGCGGAGAGCAGCGCCTTGACGTCGGGGTCGTCGCCGCGATCGAGCAGGACTTGCGGGAATTCGATCCTGTCGAGGCCGCGTTGCTCGGCCTGAAGCCGGGCGGTGCGCGCCTGCGCGGCGTCGAGATTCTTCACGACGATGGCGAGGTTCGCCTTGGTAACGGTGTCGTCGAGCCGGACCACGACGTCGCCGGCCTTTACGACATCACCGTCGTGGGCGCGCAGCTCGCCGACCACGCCGCCGGTCGGGTGCTGCACCTTCTTGACGTTGGATTCGACCACGATCTGGCCCGGCGCGATCAGCGCGCCCGAGATCTGCACCGTGGACGCCCAGCCGCCGAGTCCGACGGCGAGGACCAGCACGATCGCGGTGCCGAGGATCAGGTGAAACCTGATGGAGTCCCGCACCGTCTTCTTCGCGGCAGGTTTGCCGCCGATCGCCATCGTGCTCATGCCTTGGCTCCGCCTTCGCTGACGATCTTGATCGGCGCCGGCGGGGTCACGCGCGGCTGGAGCACCTGGGCGAGAACCTGCTCCTTCGGGCCGAAGGCCTGCATGCGGCCGTCGCGCAGCACCAGGATCTGGTCGACCGCCTCGACGCCGATGGGCCGGTGCGCCACCACGATGACGATGGCGCCGCGCTCGCGGGCGGCACGGATGGCGCGCGTCAGCGCCTCGTCGCCTTCGGTGTCGAGATTGGAGTTGGGCTCGTCGAGCACGATCAGGAACGGATTGCCGTAGAGCGCGCGGGCCAGCGCCACGCGCTGGGCCTGGCCTGCGGAGAGCGCCGTGCCCTGCTCGCCGACCTGCGTATTGTAGCCCTCGCGCATCTTGATGATCATCTCGTGCACGCCGGCCTGCTTGGCCGCGGCGATGATCCCATCCGAGGCCGCTTCGGGATCGAAGCGGCTGATGTTCTGCGCGATGGTGCCGCCGAACAATTCGACGTCCTGCGGCAGATAGCCGATGTGGCGGCCGAGGATGTCGCTCGACCATTGGTCGAGCGCCGCGCCGTCGAGCCGCACCTTGCCGCGCACGGGATGCCAGACGCCGACAAGCGCGCGGATCAGCGAGGACTTGCCGGAGCCGCTCGGCCCGATCACGCCGAGGCCGGTGCCGGCTTCGAGCGCGAAGGTGACGTCCTGCACGATCAGGCGCTGGTCGCCCGGCGGCACCATGGCGACGCCTTCGACCGAGAGACGGCTGGTGGGCGCCTGCAACTGCGTCGGCATCGTCTGCGCCGGCATCTGCTCGAGGAGGCGCGTGAGACGCTGCCAGCTCTGGCGCGCCGCGACGAAGGATTTCCAGTGCGCGATCGCAAGATCGACCGGCGCCAGCGCGCGGGCGGAGAGGATCGAGCCGGCGATGATGACGCCGGCGGTCGCCTCCTGATTGATGACGAGATAGGCGCCGACCGCGAGCACCGCCGATTGCAGCATCATGCGCAGCACTTTTGCGACCGCGCCGAGGCCGCCCGCGACGTCGCTCGCGCGCTGATTGCCGGCGAGGTATCTTTCATTGGCCTCGCTCCAGCGCGCGTTCATCCGGCCGGCCATGCCCATCGACACCATGACTTCGGCGTTGCGCCGGCTGGCGGCGGCGAGATCGTTGCGCTGGGCGGCAAGGCCCATCGCATCCTTCGCCGGCTGGCGGGACATGAACTCGGTGACCAGCGTCAGGCCCACCAGGATGATGGCGCCGATCAGGGCGGTGACGCCGATCATGACGTGGAAGGCGAAGCAGATGGCGAGATAGAGCGGCAGCCAGGGCAGGTCGAAGAACGCGCTCGGTCCCATGCTGCCGAGGAAGGAGCGGACATTGTCGAGGTCGCGCAGCGGCTGGAGGCCTTCGTTGCGGCTGCCGACCAGCAGCGGCAGGCGTACGACGGTGTCGAACACGCGCTTGTTGAGCGCCTCGTCCAGCGCCGTGCCGACCCGCCCCAGGATCCGGTTGCGGATCATGTCGAGCACGCCCTGCGCCGCATAGAGGAAGCCCGCGAGGATGATCAGGCCGACCAGGGTCGGAATGCTGCGGCTCGGCAGCACCCGGTCGTAGACCTCCAGCATGAAGATCGACCCGGTCAGGTAGAGCAGGTTGATCATGCAGCTCATCAAGCCGACGCCGACGAACGCCGTGCGACAGGCGCGCAAGGCGTCACCGAGCTCTGAACGGCGGACGCCAGGGAGGGCTGCCATCAGTCTGGTCTCTTTCGGGTAAGGGGCCGGGGCCCCTGATTTCACAGGCGGTTCAGGGGTACGCGACCCGGATTAACATCGTATTCCCTGCGACCGGCGCAGTCGATTTAATCCAGGGTCCGACGGGCCGCCACATCACCCGGTGATGGCCTTGTGCGCAAGTCCGGTATTTCACAGTCTTTGCGGCTTTTTATAGCAAACATCGCCGCCTCTCCCAGCCGGGGGAGAGGCGGAAGGGTTCCGAGCGGGTGCTAGAGCCGCCCGCCGCCGCGGACCAGGCGGACCACCAGAAGCAGGATGACGGCGCCGATTGCGGAATAGATGATCTCCGAGACCAGCCCGACGCCGATATGGATGCCGAGTTTCGGGAACAGGAAGCTGGCGACGAACGCGCCGGCGATGCCGATCACGATGTCGCCGATGATGCCGAACCCGCTTCCGCGCACCACCTTGCCGGCGAGCCAGCCGGCAACCAGGCCGACGAACAGGATGACGATGAGGCCTTGGCCAGAAATGTACATAGGTTGAAGTTCCTCTCGGTGAATGGGGCCATGGAACCGGAATCGCGATGAACGGGGTCTGAATGGTCAACCTCGACACAAAATGTCGAAAACAACCCCATGCACAGTAGAACGGGCTTGGCTGGCGTACGGGCGGCGAGGTGTGACAACTCGGTGTCGTCGTGGAGGAATTCTGAAGAAGCGCGCGAGGGGAGCATAACCTCTCCCCGCAAGAGCGGGGCGAGGGAGCGCAGCGGCGCAAGTGGCCAAGCTCCCGGCCTCAAGTCCTACGTCGCCGTCACCGGCTCGGCCAGCACGCACCTTGCGGCGCGGCCCGGGCCCACCTCCACATTCGCGGGCAGTTGCTCGAGGCAGCGCGGCTGGGCCACAGCGCAGCGGGGGGAGAAGGAGCAGCTGTTCGGCTTTTCCGCCAGCGACGGCGGGGTGCCGGGGATGGTTTCGAGGCGCTGGCCGCGCTTGGCGCCATGGATGGTCGAGGCCAGCAGGCCCTTGGCGTAGGGGTGGACCGGGGTGCGGACGATATCGCGAAGAGTCCCCTGCTCCACGATCTGGCCGGCATACATCACCGCGACGCGGTCGCAGATCTCGATGGCGACACCAATGTCGTGGGTGACGAAGATGACGGACATGCCGAATTCGCGCTGCAACTCGCGCAGGAGCAGCAGGATCTGGATCTGCACGGTGGCATCGAGCGCGGTGGTCGGCTCGTCCGCCAGCAGGATTTTTGGGCGGCACGCCAGCGCGAGCGCGATCATCGCGCGCTGGCGCATGCCGCCCGACATCTCGTGCGGATAGGCGTCGAGCCGGCGTTTGGCCGAGGGGATGCGCACGACTTCCAGCATTTCGAGCGCCCGCGCCCTGCCCTCCGCGTGGCTTTTGCCTTCATGACGCACGACGCTTTCGGCGATCTGGGCGCCGATGGTGTAGACCGGGTCGAGCGCGAGCGCGGGCTCCTGGAAGATCATCGAGACGGTCTGGCCGCGGAACGACGACAGCTGCTCGTCGTTCATGGCAAGCACGTCCTGTCCCATGACATTGACCCTGCCCGTGATCTGCGTGCGCTTCTTCGGCAACAGCCGCATCAGCGCGCGCAGGGTCACGCTCTTGCCCGAACCGGACTCGCCGAGCAGGCCCAGCACCTCGCCGTCACCAAGCGAGAGGCTGAGATCGTTCACGGCATAGACCGTGCGCTCGCCGGTGAAGCGGATGTTGAGGCCTGAGATCTCGACGAGCTTTGTCATGACGGCAGTTTCGGCAATCGGTCGTGATAATCGGTGACGCGCTGGAAGGCGGCGCCGATGGTGAGCAGGGTCGCTTCGTCGAAGGAGCGGCCGATGAGCTGCATGCCGACCGGCAGGCCGCTCTTGGTGAAGCCCGAAGGAATGGTCAGCGACGGCAGGCCCAGAAAATTCACCGGGCGGGTGAACAGCGTCAGGCGCTGCACCATGGCCGGCGCATTCGGCCCGCCGCCGACATCGCTCTCCTCGATGGTCGGCGCGGGCACCGGTGAAGCCGGCGCGATGATCGCGTCGACACCAGCGGTCGCGGCGTTGTGCGCGGCAAGCGCGGGGCCGCGCCAGCGCATCGCTTCGAGATAGGTGATGGCGGGAACGGCGAGCCCGTTCTGAAGTCGCATCAGCGTCTGCGCGCCGTAGTCCTGCGAACGCTCGATCAGCCAGCGCTTGTGGAAAGCGGCGGCTTCCGCGGCAAGCACCAGCTGGCTCGCCGCCTGCAATTGCCGCTGGTCCGGCAGCTCGACCGTGACGATGTCGGCGCCCTCGCGCTTGAGCACGGCGATGGTCTCGTCGAGCACGCGCGCGACCTCGCTGTCGAGATCGTCGACATAGAAGGACGAGGGCACACCGATCTTCAGACCCTTCAGCGAGCCCTTGGTCGCGCCGACATAATCCGACAGCGGCTCGTGGCTACAGGTCGGATCCGCAGGATCGGGGCCGGCGATCAAGGCCAGCAGCAATGCGCAATCTTCCGCCGTCCGCGCCAGCGGACCGACCGTGTCGAGCGATTGCGACAGCGGCATCGCGCCGGCGCGGCTGACGCGGCTCCAGGTGGTCTTCAACCCCGTGACGCCGCAGAAATGCGCGGGCATGCGGATCGAGCCGCCGGTGTCGGAACCAAGCGCTGCAAACGTCAGCCGCGCAGCGACCGACGAACCGGAGCCCGACGACGAGCCGCCGGTGATATGGGCGACGTTCCAGGGATTTCGCACCGGACCGTAGTGGGCGTTGTGCCCGGTCGGGCCGTAGGCGAACTCGGCGAGGTGCAGCGTGCCGAGCCGAACCTGGCCGGCGTCCTTCAGCCGCTGCAAGGCGGTGGACGTCACCGTCGGCACGAAATCGCGGCGGATCAGCGAGCCGCAGGTCGCGATATGGCCGGCGTCGTAATACATGTCCTTGTGCGCGAGCGGCACGCCGTGCAGGGGGCCGCGGACATTGCCCTTGGCGAGCTCGGCGTCGGCGGCATCGGCCGCCTTCAGCGCGGACTCGGCCTCGACAGACATGAAGGCGTTGAGATGCGGCTGCCACTGCGCGATGCGATGCAGCAGCGCGCGCGTCACCTCATGCGAGGACACCTGCTTCATCGCGATCGCGTGCGCGACCTCGGTGAGCGTCATCAAGGCGGGTTCGGTGCTCATTTCGACACCTTCTGGGTCTGCGCGAGCACGTAAGACGCGGGCTCCAGATCGAACGGCAGCGTGCCGGCGATGGCCGCAAAGCCCTCGAAGGCCGGTCCGATCGAGTTCGAGATGCGCGTTGCGATCTCGTCATCCACGGGGAGGCCGGCTGTTTGCGCGATCGGCTTGATCTCTTTCGGTGTTGGTCTCGTCATGCTGTTTCCTCTGCGGGCGCGCGGCTATGGCCTGAACCCGGAATTGCCATGTAGCACGCAGCCTCGTGGCCCATTCTATCGACGGCGGTGAGCTTTGGTGCCGCATTTGCGCAGAGCGGCTCCGCAAACGCGCAGCGGGTGTGGAAGCGGCAACCCGGGGGCGGATCGATCGGATTGGGCGGATCGCCCGTGATCGGCGGCGTCTCGGTGCGCCGGTCAGGATCGGAGGACGGCATCGCCGCGAGAAGGGCGCGCGTATAGGGATGCGCAGGCCTGTCCCAGACCTGGTCGACCGGGCCGAGCTCGACGACTTCGCCGAGATACATCACCAGCACGCGGTCCGAGATGTAGCGGACGACGTTGAGGTCGTGGCTGATGAAGAGGTAGGTCAGGCCGAACTCGCGCTTGAGATCGGCGAGCAGATTGAGCACCTGCGCCTCGACGGATTTGTCGAGCGCGGAGACGGCCTCGTCCAGGATCACCAGCCGCGGCGAGAGCGCCAGCGCACGGGCGATGTTGACGCGCTGACGCTGGCCGCCGGAAATCTCGTGCGGATAGCGGTTGGCGAAATTTTCCGGCCGCAAGCCGACCTTGCCGAGCAGCTCGCGCGCCAGCGCACGCGCTGTGCCATCGGCCATGCCGTGGACCTTGGGGCCGAAGGCGATGGATTCCTCGATGGTGAGGCGCGGATTGAGCGAGGCGTAGGAGTCCTGGAACACCATCTGCATGCCGCGGCGCAGCTCGCGCAGCGACAAGGACTGCCCGACGCTCATGCCGTCATAGATGATGTCGCCGGTGTCGCGTGGCATCAGGTGCATCAAGAGCCGCGCGGTTGTGGACTTGCCGCAGCCGGATTCGCCGACGATGCCGACGGTCTCGCCCTTGGCGACGGAGAAGGACACGTTGTCGACGGCGCGCACGGTACGCTTGGCGGCGAACAATCCGCCGCGAACCGGAAAATGTTTTGTGAGGCCGTTGACCTGAAGCAGCGGCTGCGCGGCGCCGCCGACGTCCTCGACCGGCTCCAGCATGGCGACGGATGTTGCAATCTCGCTCATCGCGGCGATCTCCCACCTCTCCCCATTGGGGAGAGGTGTGGCACCGACTCCGCCGCGGTCTGTGTCGCTCTCATCATCTCAGTTCCTGATGTCCATGGCGCTGCGCAGGCCGTCCGAGAGCAGATTGAAGCAGATCGAGACCGCGAAGATCATCGCACCGGGGAGCGCGGCGACCCAGGGATTGACGTAGATCGCGGTGCGCAGCGTGTTCAGCATCAGGCCCCATTCCGGCTCCGGCGGCTTGGTGCCGAGGCCGAGGAAGGAAAGGCCCGCCGCGAGGATCATCGAGACCGATATGAGACTGGTGGCGTAGACGAAGATCGACCCCAGCACATTGCCGAGGATGTGCACGCGCATGATGGTGAAGGGTCCGGCGCCGGAGGCGCGCGCGGCTTCGACGAAATCCATGTTGCGGACGCCGGTCGTGACGCTTTCGGCGACGCGGGTGATCTGCGGCACGAACACGACGGTCAGCGACACGATCGAATTGAGGATGCCGGCGCCCAGCGCGCCGGAGATCGCGATCGCGAGCAGCACCGAGGGGAAGGCGTAGAACACGTCGATCGTGCGCATGATCGCGGTGTTGAGCTTGCCGCCGACATAGCCGGCAACGAGACCGAGCGAGGTGCCGATGCAGAAGGCGAGGATCACGGGCAAAATGCCGATCACCAGCGACAGCCGGCCGCCATAGACCAGCCGCGCCAGCATATCGCGGCCGAGCTCGTCGGTGCCGAGCGGGTAACCCACCGTGCCGATGTGGCGGAGGCGGCGGATCATCGAGCCTTTATAAGGGTCTTCGAGGCCGAGCCACGGCGCGAGGATCGCCGACAGGAAGATCAGCACCAGCACGAGCGCGCAGGCCATGCTGACCTTGTCGCGCGTGATGCGGCGCCCGACCGTCGCCCAATAGCCGCGCGCCCTGGTCGCGGGCGCGGCCTGGAGCGCGGCGTCAGTGGTGGCGGACAATGGAAGCTCGCTCATCGGCGGGCTCCGCTTGGATGTTGAATCGAACGATGCACGCCAAGAACGCGGTGCACCTCTCCCGCTTGCGGGAGAGGTCGGCGCGCAGCGCCGGGTGAGGGCTTTCTCCCCTTGGGGGTTCTCGATTGAGGAGACACCCTCTCCCCGACCCTCCCCCGCAGGCGGGGGAGGGAGCGCGCCTCTTGCATGGATACAGCTGGGCTCATCCCGTCAGCCCCGCTTGATGCGCGGATCGATCGCGGCTTGCGCGATGTCGACCAACAAATTGAGAAAGACGAAGAACAGCGCCAGGATCAGGATCGTGCCTTGCAGCAACGGCAGGTCGCGCTGGAAGATCGCGGAGTTGAGCAGGAAGCCGGAGCCCGGCCAGGAGAACACGGTCTCGATCAGGATCGAGCCGCCGAGCATGTAGCCGAGCTGAAGCCCCATCACCGCAAGCGCGGTCGGCGCCGCGTTCTTGATGACGTGACGGAACACGCCGGTTTCGTGCAGGCCTTTTGCACGCAACGCTTCGACGAAATCCTGGCTGAGGATGTCACCGGTGAGTGCGCGCACGGTACGGGTGACGATGCCCATCGGGATCACCGATGTCGTGATCGCCGGCAGCACGAGATATTGCAGATGCGCCCAGTCCCATGCCCAGGAGTTGGAGCCGTTGGGTCCGGCGCCGACCGCGGGCAGCCAGTTGAGCTGCACCGAGAAGATGATGACGAGCACCATGCCCAGCCAGTAATGCGGCACCGAGACGCCGGCGATGGCAAAGGAGGTCGCGACCTTGTCGATCCAGGTCTCGCGGAAATAGCCGGCGACCAGGCCGAGCAGAATGCCCATGGTGAACCCGATGATGGCCGCGGCAATCGCCAGCGTGACGGTGTTGCTGACCGCGCGCAGGACTTCGGCGAGCACGGGGCGCCCGGTGGCGATGGAATTGCCGAGATCGCCATGCAGGGCGCGCAGCAGCCACAGCCCGAACTGCACCGGCAGCGGGCGGTCGAAACCATAGGCGGCACGGAGCTGCGCGGCGAGCTCCTGCGAGGCGTCGGCGGGGAGCACCGCGACGAGCGGATCGCCCGGCGTGATGTGCACGAGCAGAAAGCACACCAGCGCCACGCTGATGACGATCGGGATGACATAGACGATGCGTCTGGCGATATAGGCGAGCACGTCGGATTCTTTCTTCCCTTCTCCCCTTGTGGGAGAAGGTGGCATAGGCCGCCTCCGGCGGCCGTTTTTAGGAACGACGCCGAAGCGGAGCTTCGGCTACGGCGCCGGATGAGGGGTCTCTATCCGCGGATACGGCTTTCGTAACTAGCTAAATTAGAGAGAGAGAGAGTCTCTCCGCGGAGAGAAACCCCTCACCCGTCTCGCCGCTACGCGGCGAGCCACCCTCTCCCACAAGGGGAGAGGGTGCAGCGAGTACGCGGCGCGAGCTACTGCATCGACACCGGCGAGAAATCGATGAACCAGCTCTTCGGCTGCACCACGCCCGTCACCTTCGGGCTGACGGCGCGGGGGCCGACGTCGTGGGCGACGTAGAGGAAGGCTGCGTCGTCCACCGAGGCTGCATGCAGCTCGGCGAGCGCGGCGTCGCGTGCGGCCGGATCGAAAGTCTGGCGCGCCTTCTTCACCAGCTCGTCGAATTTGGGATTGTTGATGAAGCCCCAATTGTTCGAGACCGGCGGCGCCATGCTCGATTGCAGGAAGCGCACCAGCGCGAAGTACGGGTCCATCGCCGCATAGGTGACGTTGATCGCGCTGGAGCCGCGCGCCGACGGGTCGCTGGCGCCCTTGCGCCAGTTGGCACTGAACAGCGTGTTCCACTCGATGACGTCGAGCTGCACGTCGAAATAGCATTCGGCGAGCGCCTGCTGGAGATATTCGTTCATCGGCAGCGGCAGCATCTGGCCGGAGCCGGATGTCGATGTCTGGACCTTCACCGTGAGCTTCTTGTTCGGACCGAAGCCGGCCTCCTGCATCAGCTTCTGCGCAGCCGGCTTGTCATACTTGATCTCGAAGGTCGGCTTGCCGCGCCAGGGATGGCCGGGCTCGAAGGTGCCGGTCGCGGGCACCATCAGGCCGCCGAGCAAGCCGTCCCTGAGGCCCTCGCGATCGACGCAGAGGTTCGCGGCCTTGCGGACGCGGATGTCGTTCCAGGGCGAGCCTTCGATGCGCGAGAACTGCCACGGCCAGACATGCGGCTGCTCGTTGGCGTAGAGCTTGAAGCCGCGCTGCTTCAATTCAGGCAGCGCGTCCGGCGCGGGCGCCTCGACCCAATCGACCTGCCCGGAGAGCAGCGCCGCGGTGCGCGCGTTGGCTTCCGGCATCGGCAGCAGCACCATCTTGTCGATCTTCGGGACGCGCGCCTTGTTCCAGTAATTCTCGTTCTTCGCCAGTTCGAGCCGCTCGCGCGGCGTCAGGCTCACCATCTTCCATGGGCCTGTGCCCGAGGCATCCTTGGCAAACGCGGCCCAGGCGGCCTGCGACTTGGCCTTGGCGTCGGCGCCTTCGGCCTTGTCATAGAAAGCCTGCCACTTCGTCGGGCTCGCCATGAACAAGTTGGTGAGGTTGATCGGCAGGAAGCTGTCGGGCTCCTTGGTGGTGAGCTCGACGGTCAAGTCGTCGATCTTCTTCGCCGAGGCCAGCGTCGGCATGCGCGACGCGGTGACGCCGACCTGGCTGGCGTCGAACTGCGGCGCGTCCTGCTTCAGCACCTTCTCGACGTTCCATACCACCGCGTCGGCATTGAACGGGGAGCCGTCATGGAAGGTGACGCCGGGGCGCAGCTTGAAGGTCCACTTGGTCTTGTCGGCATCATCGACCTTCCACTCGGTGGCGAGGCCGGGGATCACCACGCTCGGCTTGTCGGCGGAGGACAGGTCCCAGCCGGTGAGCGCGTCATACATGGTGAGGCCGGTGAAGCGGTTGCCTTCAAATCCCTGATCGGGCTGGCCGAGCGTGCGCGGAATATCGGCAGCGGTCATGCCGATGCGCAGCACGGTTTCGGCACTGGCCGCGCGCGGCCATGCGGCCGCAGTGGTCAGGGCCAGCGCCGCGATCAGCGCCGCGCGGGTCGTTGTCTTGATAGGCATGACTTCAGTCCTTTTCCCGAGATCGATGACTAATTTTGATGCAATCGTATGCAATGGCCATGCCAAGGGGGAAACTTATTCTGCCAATTGCCCCTGTGACGACAAGTCCTTGTGATGAGGCGGGGGCAGGCGCCGTATTCTGCCTATTCTGGCATCAAGCTTGCAAGTTTGGCCCTGAAATCTCCTGGGAGCTTTGGGCCATGCGTATTCGTCTGACGACCTGTCTCGCCGTGCTTGCGCTGGCGTACTCCGCAATCTCGGCGCGCGCCGAAACGGTGGTGCGCTACGGCATCTCGATGGCGGACATTCCGCTGACGACCGGCCAGCCCGATCGCGGCGCCGGCGCCTATCAGTTCACGGCCTACACGATCTACGATCCGCTGGTCGCCTGGGAGATGGACGTCGCCGACCGGCCCGGCAAGCTGGTGCCGGGCCTCGCCACCGAGTGGAAGGTCGACGACACCGACAAGAAGAAATGGCGCTTCACGCTGCGCAAGGACGTGAAGTTTCACGACGGCAGCGCGTTCGACGCCGACGCGGTGATCTGGAATCTCGACAAGGTGCTCAACGACAAGGCGCCGCAATTCGACAAGCGGCAGAGCGCGCAGGTCAAGACGCGGCTGCCGTCGGTCGCGAGCTACGCCAAGATCGACGATTCCACGGTGGAGATCACCACCAAGACGGTCGATTCCTTCTTTCCCTATCAGATGCTGTGGTTCTTGGTATCGAGCCCGGCGCAGTACGAAAAGCTCGGCAAGGACTGGGACAAGTTCGCAAGCCAGCCTTCGGGCACCGGCCCTTTCAAGCTGACGAAGCTCGTGCCGCGCGAACTCGCGGAGCTCTCCAGGAATCCGGACTACTGGAACAAGAAGCGCATTCCGAAGGTCGACAAGATCGTGCTGGTGCCGATGCCGGAGGCGCTGACGCGCACCAATGCGCTGCTCGCAGGGCAAGTCGATCTGATCGAGACGCCGGCGCCCGATGCCGTGCCGCAGCTGAAGGCGGCCGGCATGAAGATCGTCGACAACGTCACGCCGCATGTCTGGAATTATCATCTCAGCGTGCTGCCGGGCTCGCCCTGGACCGACATCCGCCTGCGCAAGGCGCTGAACCTCGCCATCAACCGCGACGAGGTCGTCGGCCTGATGAACGGCCTCGCCAAGCCCGCCAAGGGCCAGGTCGACCCGTCCAGCCCGTGGTTCGGCAAGCCGAGCTTCGAGCTGAAATATGATCTGGCGGCGGCGAAGAAGCTGGTCGAGGAAGCCGGCTATTCCAAAGCGAAGCCGCTCAAGACCACCTTCATCATCGCGCAGGGCGGCACCGGCCAGATGCTGTCGCTGCCGATGAACGAATTCCTGCAACAGAGCTTCAAGGAGATCGGCATCGACATCGACTTCAAGGTGGTCGAGCTCGAGACGCTCTATACGCATTGGCGCAAGGGCGCGGCCGACGAGATGAACGCCGGCATCACCGCCAACAACATCGCCTATGTCACCTCGGACCCGCTCTACGCCATCGTCCGCTTCTTCGCCTCCGACCAGATCGCGCCGGTCGGCGTCAACTGGGGCGGCTACAAGAACCCGAAGGTCGACGCGCTGATCAACGAGGCTAAGCAGACCTTCGACACCGCCAAGCAGGACGATCTGATCGCGCAGGCGCATGCGCTGATCGTCGACGATGCCGCGCTGGTCTGGGTCGTCCACGACACCAACCCGCACGCGCTGTCGCCGAAGATCAAGCAGTTCGTGCAGGCGCAGCACTGGTTCCAGGACCTGACGACGATCGGGGTGGAGTGAGAGCGGCGGACACCGGTGCCGTAGCCCGGATGGAGCGGAGCGCAATCCGGGGCCGGTCCCGCACTACGCTTCGCTTCATGCGGGCTACGAACCTTCAACCAACTCCGTCATTGCGAGCGGCTTGTCCGCCGTAGCTCGCAGAGCGAAGGCGGAAGCGAAGCAATCCAGAAACTTTCCACAGCGACAGTCTGGATTGCTTCGTCGCAAGGGCTCCTCGCAATGACGGCGGAGAGACTAAATGACGGCGGAGAGCTGAGGGACGGCGGAGGGACTTACTTTCCCCAGCGCAGCGCGAGCGCGTCGCGCTCCTTGGCGAGCTCCAGCAATCCCGCCCTTGTTGCGGGATGCAGCGGCTGGAGCGGATGCCGCACCGCCTCCGACTTGATCACGCCGCCGGCCTGCATCATCGCCTTGCAGGCGATCAGGCCGCATTGGCGGTTCTCGTAATTGATCAGCGGCAGCCAGCGCTCATAGGCGGCCTTCGCCTTCTCCCGATCGCCGGCGAAATAGGGATCGATGATCTGGCGGATGCCGTCGGGATAGCCGCCACCGGTCATGGCGCCGGTGGCGCCGGCATCGAGATCGGCGAGCAGCGTGATCGCCTCCTCACCGTCCCACGGACCTTCGATGTCCTTGCCGCCGGCCTCGATCAGGCTGCGGAGCTTTGACGCCGCGCCCGGCACCTCGATCTTGAAATAGCGGATGTTGGCGAGTTCGCGCGCCAGCCGCGCCAGCAGCTCGACCGACAGCGGGGTGCCGGCGACCGGCGCGTCCTGGATCATGATGGGGATGTCGATCGCGCCGGAGAGGACCTTGAAGAACTCGACGATGCCCTTCTCAGGCACGCGGAAGGTGGCGCCGTGATAGGGCGGCATCACCATCACCATCGCGGCGCCGGCGGCTTCCGCCTGCTTGCTGCGCGCCGCGCACACCGCCGAGCTGAAATGCGTGGTGGTGACGATGACGGGAACCCGGCCCGCGACATGCTCCATCACCGCATGCATCACGGCTTCGCGCTCGGCATCGGTGAGCACGAACTGCTCGGAGAAGTTGGCGAGGATGCAGATTCCGTGCGAGCCGGCATCGATCATGAAATCGATGCAGCGGCGCTGGCCCTCGAGGTCGAGCTCGCCGCGCTCGTCGAAGATGGTGGGCGCGACCGGGAACACACCGCGATAGGGGCGCTGGACCTTGTGTGGGGTGACCGGCATCGAACTCTCCATCCCTATTTTCTTGCACACCGACTGCCGCACGCGCGCGGCGCGACAGATGTACTCGGCGCGAGGGTCGGCGGCAATGCCGATCCGCGCAACGTTGGAACAGGAATGTGAAAGTTATGCGGTCTTCACTGCGCCAAGGAAACCCTCGACCGCGACGCGAAGACGGTCGGCATCGGCCGACATCTTCTTCACGGAGTCCGACAGCACCGTGCCGGCGTTGCCAGTCTCCTGATTGAGTTTTGCGACGCTGCCGATGGTGTCGGTGACTTCGCGGGTGCCTTGGGCGGCCTGCTGGAAGTTGCGCGAGATCTCGGTGGTGGCGGCGCGCTGCTGTTCCACGGCGGCTGCGATCGCCGTCATCTTCTCGTCGATGCCACCGATGGCGCCGCCGATCGAGCGGATCGCGGTCACGGCCTGGCCCGTCGCGCTTTGGATCTCCTCGACCTGGCGGGAAATTTCTTCCGTCGCCGTCGCAGTCTGGGCCGCGAGGCTCTTGACCTCGCCGGCGACCACGGCGAAGCCGCGGCCGGCTTCGCCCGCGCGCGCGGCCTCGATGGTGGCGTTCAGCGCCAGCAGGTTGGTCTGGCCGGCGATCGCATTGATCATCTTCACGACCTCGCCGATGCGGCTCGCGGTCTGGTCGAGGATCTCGACCGTGGCGTTGGTGCGCTCGGCCTGCGAGACCGCCTCGCGGGCTTCGCGCGCACTCGACTGCACCTGCGCGGAGATCTCGCCGACGGACGCCGAGAGCTCTTCGGTCGCCGCCGCGATGGTCTCGAGATTGTTGGTGGCCTGCTCGGCCGAGGAGGCGACCGCCGCGGTCTGGCTGCTGGACTCCGAGACCAGCGTGCGCACGTCGGTCGCGGTGGCATCGAGCTCCCTCGCCGACGCCGCGACGCTGTGGATCACGGCCTGCACGGTGTCGTCAAAGCTTCGGCAGGCCTCGTCCACGGTGCCGGAACGGGCGAGCTGCAAGGCCTGCTGCGATTCGCGCTCCTGGCCGAGACGCTCGGCGGTCGCAGCACTTTCGCGCAGGCTTTCGAGCGCGGCAGCCATGGTGCCGAACTCGTCGGGATGGCGGGATTGCGGAACCGGCGTCGCATAGTCGCGCGCGCCGATGCGGGCGATGGCATCCAGAATGGCGCGCACCGGGCGCATCAGGCGATTGCGCACGACGTAGACGCCGGCCATGGTCACGGCGAGCGCGAGCAGGAAGGCGAGCGACTGCACCACGAGATTGGTGAGCGCCTTGGCCTGGACGATCTCCGCGCGCGCGATCGACTGGTCAAGCGCCTTGTTCGCGACCGCGACGATGGGCGCGAACGGCGACTGGCACAGCGTGTTCCACTCCGAGGCGGCCATCGCGGGCTTGCCGCTGCCGTCGAAGTTCCTGGTGAGCTCGCCGATCTGCTTGAGGACGCCGTCGGTCTTGGCCTGCGCGTCCTTCGCCGCGGTGACGAGCTCCGCCGACACGTCGGGTGCGGCCAGCAACTCGCCCATGCCGGCCCAGCCGGAGGCGATGGTGCCGTCCCATTGCGCCACGGACCGCTTCTGGGCATCGTCGAGCGGCCTGCTGCTGTTGACGTTCGAGCGGAGCGACGAGCAATGGATGCCATAGCGGTCGCGCACCTGCCAGGCGAAGCGGCGGACCTGGATCATGCGGGCGATGTAGGGATCGTTCATCCAGGCGCGGTTCGACACCGCGGTGGAGGCGAGGTTGGCAGTGTCGATCACCTTGGTGACGGCATCGTACCAGGAGTTGGTCCGCTCGATCTTGCGCTCGGCGCGCGGACGCTTGGCCTCGTCGCGAAACAACTGGAATTGCGGCGCGGCCTCGCCCCAGCGCTGCTTCAGCGTAGAGGCAAGCTCGTCACGGCGGGCGAACTCGATGGTCGAGAGCGCTGTGCCGATGGCGTCATAGCCGTCCTGCTCGGCCTTCTCCGCCGCATCGAGCTTGGCGCGCGGATCGTCCTCGCCGAGGATCGCGCTCTGGGCATCGCCGCGATTGTTGCGCAGCGACAGCACGCCATGGAAGATCGTCTTGTCCGCGGCGGCAAGCCGCGCGGTCTCGAGACTGTCGCTGTAGCGGCCGAAGGCCCCGACCATCTGGATCGCCGTCGAGGCCAGCGCACCGGCCGCCAGCAGGGCCATCAGGGTCAGGAGAAGCGAGCTTACCGATTTCTTAAACATTGCCATGAGGTCCGGGGGGCCACTCTCGGGGGAGTGGCCATCTTGCACCGCGACATGCCAAGGATCGGTTAAGGTTTTAATCCAATTGCCGCGACTTCCGGCCTGTCCGGACCTTGGCCCAGGCCGCGGATGTCACGCAACTTTCGTGAAATCCGGCGGCCGCCGCTCCGCAAATGCCGTGAAGGCCTCGCGCGCCTCGGCGGTGCGCAGGCGCTGTGCGAACTGCTCGCCTTCGGCCTGCATCTGCGCGACCAGCGCTTCGCCATTGCGCATCAGCTTCTTGGTCGCCGTGAGCGCGCCGGCCGGCTGGCGGGCGAGCCGCTGCGCCAGCGCGAGCGCCTCGGCATCGAGCCTGTCGAGCGGCACCACGCGGTTGGCGAGGCCCCAGTCCAGCGCGGATCTGGCCGGCACGGTCTCGCCGAGCGCGAACATCTCGTAGGCCCGGGCATAGCCGATGCGGGCCGGCATCAGCAGGCTGGAGGCCGCTTCCGGCACCAGCGCGAGGCTGACGAAGGGCGTCGACAATTGCGCGTTGTCGGCGAGCACGACGAGGTCGCAATGCAGCAGCATGGTGGTGCCGACGCCGACGGCGCGGCCCTGGACGGCGGCCACCAGCGGCCGGGTGCAGCGCGCCAGCGACTGGATGAAGCGCACCACGTTGCGGCTGCCTTCCGACTTGCCGCTCGCCACCGCCGCGAACTCGCCGACATCGTTGCCGGCGGTGAACATGTCGCCCTCGCCGCGGATCAGGATCACGCGGGCGGACGGATCGAACTCGGCGGATTCGATGGCGTCGGCAAGCTTGCCGTACATCGCATCCGTCAGCGCGTTCTTCTTGTCGGGACGCGCCAGCGTGAGGGTGAGAATTCCGTTGTCGGTCTCGATCCGGACGTGCTCGGTCATGGGTCTCTCCTTCTAATCATCTGAGCTTCTTGGAAACTTGTCCTGAATGCTGGTCAGCCAGCGCGCGACGATGTCGATCTCCGCAGCCGTAAATCCGTCCGTCAGCGCCGCGTTGATCGCCGCGGCCGAGCTCTTCGCCTGCGCCAGCGCGCTGCGTCCCTTCGGCGTCAGCCACACCCGCCAGGCGCGTCCGTCCTCGCGATCGGGGCGCCGCTCGATCAGCCCGGCCGTCTCGGTGCGGTCGACGAGGCCGGAAATGCCGGCCGGCCCCATGTCCAGCGCTGCGCCCGCCTCGCCCATCAGCACGCCGTCCTGCCTGCCGAGGATGAACAGCAGCCCCGCCTGCGCCGGCGTCACCTCGCTCGAAGGCTGCGCCGCCATCCAGCGCTGCAACCGGCGTTGCGCGACGCTCAAGAGGTAGATCAGCCGGTGATGGCCCGCCGGTTTATTTCGCATGCGAAATAGATAGCCGAGCCGGATGGGATTGTCAAAAAGGGGCGCCCCTAGGCGGACTTGGCGCGGCAGCCGTCGAGAAACAGGGCCGCGCAAGTCTGCACACGGCGCTCGATGGCCTTGCGTGACGGCAGCGGCATGCCGCCATAGATCGCCGCGCGCTGCGGTGCGGACGCGACCATGCCGACCAGCATGCCGGCGACGTCCTCGACATCGTCGATGACGATCCGCTTGCGCTTGACCTGAAGACGCAGCCAGCCCGCAAGTGCCTTGGCGGTCCGGGAAATGCCGTTCGTGTAGAAGTTCGCAGCGAGTTCGGGAAACGTGGCTGATTGCTGCAGCACCATGCGCTGCAACGCCACGACCTCCGGATCGAGCGCGAGATCGGCGCAGGCCAGCAATGCTGCGCGCAGGCCGGTTTCGATGTCGACCTCGTCGCTGGCCTGGAGATCGACCGCAGACAACAGCCGCTCGAGCCTGTCGGCGCACATCGCCTCGAACAGTGCGGCCTTGCCCGGGAACAGGCGATAGAGAGTCTTTGTCGAGATGCCGGCGCGGCGCGCCAGCTCTTCCGTGCTGGTCGCGGCATAACCTTCGACTGCGAATGTGTGCCGCGCGGCGTCGAGCACGATCCGCGTCGTCTCCTCGTCGCTGCGCACCGGCGGCCGCCCGCGGGGGCGGCACTCCTTGTCCGGTTTTGCGCTGTCCGTTTTTGCCTGAGCCATGCTTTTAGATGACGCCTGTCATTCCATTGACAATTCCCAAGCTAGTCGCATTTTGGAAATTATCAAGTTTCCTAAATCAGGGGAGCCGGCCATGACCGTCCACACCACCCCATCCGCTGCCGCCCAGACCGCCCTTCCCGCGACCGCGCTGGAGGGCGTTCTGTCCGCTCAGCCGGTCCAGGCCAGCCGGAAAAAATTCAACCATCGCAAGCTGTTGCTGATGGGAGCCGCGGCGATCGCGCTGGCCGGCGCGACCTGGTACGGCTACGACTACTGGACCGTCGGGCAGTACCTCGTCTCCACCGATGACGCCTATGTGAAGGCCGACAACACCACCATCGCGCCGAAGGTCAGCGGCTATCTCAACCGGGTCCTCGTTGCCGATAACGAGCATGTGAAGGCCGGCCAGGTGCTGGCCCGGATCGACGACCGCGACTTCAAGGTCGCGCTCGACCAGGCGAGAGCCGATGTCGCCGCCGCGAATGCGACGGTGACGAGCAAGGAAGCGCAGCTCGACGTTCAGGAGGCCGTCATCGCGGCGGCGCGCGCGACCGTCGACGTCGACAATGCCGCAAAACTTTTCGCCAAGCAGGAGAACAAGCGCTACACCGACCTTGCCGCGACCGGCTTTGGCAGCGTGCAGAACGCGCAACAGGCCCAGGCCCGCGACGCCGGCGCGGACGCGACCATCGCCCGCGACAACGCCAACCTGATCTCCGCGCAGAAGCAGGTCGAACTGCTCAAGGCCGAGATCGTGCAGGCCAAGGCGACAGCCGCGCGCGCGGCCGCGATCCAGCAGCAGGCCGAGCTCAATCTCGGCTACACCACGATCGTCTCGCCGATCGACGGCGTCGTCGGCAACCGCTCCTTGCGCGTCGGCCAGTTCGTGCAGGCGGGCACGCAGCTGATGTCGATCGTGCCGGCCGACGGCGCCTATGTCGTCGCCAATTTCAAGGAGACGCAGCTCACCCACGTGAAGGCCGGACAGGCCGTCGACATCGAGGTCGACATGTTCCCGGGCCAGATAGTGCACGGCCATGTCGATTCCATCGCACCGGCGAGCGGCCAGGAATTCGCACTGCTGCCGCCTGACAACGCCACCGGCAATTTCACCAAGGTGGTGCAGCGCATCCCCGTCAAGATCGCGCTCGATGACAAGCATGGACCCGCGATTGCGCTCCGTCCCGGCATGTCGGTGATCCCGACCATTGCAACACGTTCGACCGCGCCGGCCGCGAATGCGGCCGCCGCGCCCAAAGCGAAGCTCGTCTCCGGAGGGTCGTGCCATGTCAAGCAGCCTGTCACTTTCGACGCCAGCCACACCGGCCGCGACATCTGATCGTCCCGTCGCCGATCCCAACCGCGCGAGCGCCGCGGTCTGGGTCGCCGTGCTCGCCGCCATGATCGGCTCGTTCATGGCGATCCTGAACATCCAGATCACCAACGCATCGCTGGCCAATATCGAGGGCGGCATCGGCACCGGCGCCGACAACGGCTCCTGGATCTCGACGTCGTATCTGATCGGCGAGATCATCGTGATCCCGCTGACCGACTATCTGAGCCGCGTGTTCTCGTTCCGCCGCTACATGCTGGCGAGCGCGACGCTGTTCGCGGCGTTCTCGGTGGCCTGCGCCTTCACCCATGATCTGCCGTCGATGATCGCGATGCGCGGCCTGCAAGGTTTTGCCGGCGGCGTGCTGATCCCGATGGCGTTCACGCTGGTGCTGACCAAGCTGCCGAAGCCGCAGCAGCCGGTAGGACTTGCGATCTTCGCTCTATCCGTGACCTTTGCCCCCGCGATCGGCCCGACCATCGGGGGCTATCTCACCGAGACCTATGGCTGGCGCACCATCTTCTTCGTCAACGTGATCCCGACCGCCGTGATGGTGACCGCGCTCTATCTGACGCTGGAGAAGCAGAAGATGCAGCTCGGCCTGCTGAAGGAGGGCGACTGGGCCGGCATCGTCACCATGGCGATCGGGCTGTCGGCACTGCAAGCCGTGCTCGAGGAAGGCAACAAGGACGACTGGTTCTCCTCGCCCTTCATCGTCAAGCTCGCGATCATCGCGGCCGTCGGCCTGACGCTGTTCGTCACCATCGAGCTCTCGATCGAGAAGCCGCTGATCCGGCTGCGCCTGCTGACGCAGCGCAATTTCGGCTTCGGCACCATCGCAATGACGATGGTCGGCTTCGCACTGTTCGGCTCGGTCTACATCCTGCCCGCCTATCTCGGCCAGGCGCAGGGCTACAATGCCGAGCAGATCGGCAACGTGCTGGCCTGGACCGGCCTGCCGCAGCTGGTGCTGATCCCGCTGATCCCGATCCTGATGAAGCGCTTCGACACCCGCTATATCGCGATCACCGGGCTTTTGATCTTCGCCTATAGCTGCTTCATGAACACGGCGATGTCGCCGGACTATGCCGGCGACCAGCTCTGGATCCCGAACATCGTGCGCGCCATAGGACAAGCCATGGTGCTGACGCCGCTGACCTCAGTGCTGACGGGCGGCATCGCGCCGCAGGATGCGGCTGCCGCCTCCGGCATCAGCAACATGTTCCGCAATCTCGGCGGCGCGATCGGCACGGCCTCGCTCGCTACCATCATCACCAAGCGCGAGCAGTTCCACTCCAACATCATCGGCCAGTCCGTCACCCTCGGCCGCGAAGAAGTCCGCAGCCGCATCGCGCAGATGACGGATTACTTCATGGCCCACGGCGTGCCCGACCCCCATGCCGCGCGCGAGCAGGCCATCATCGCGCTCGGCAAGACGGTGAAGCGTCAGGCGTTAGTAATGGGCTATTCCGATACGTTTGCGGTGATCGGCGCGGTGCTGGTGCTCGCCGCGATCGCCGTGCTGCTGACGCGAAGGGTGAAGGCTGCGGGCGGGCCGGCGCATTAGCCCTTCGCCCATCCGTTGAAATTTGTCGCGGCCGTCACGCTTGACGGCCGCCTCTTTTTGCGCTCCCGCTTCGTTTTATTCAATCAAAGATTGTCCAGATGCATGCGTGCATCGAACGAGCCCGCAAGTAAGCAAGAAGAGAATTTCGACTTTGCCTGCGACGCCGCTGCCCGACGAGACCGGCCGTGGCAAGCTGGCGCGGCTCTACGGCAACGGATTGCCGCTCGTCGATGCGGTCGTCGCAGAGGCGGCCGATGCAGCGAGGGCCCGAGTTGCGCGTTCATCAAGGAATTGATGCGACGGCTGGCGCAGGCGAGCATCGCGCGCGACGGCGGCAACTCCGTCGTGTCAGCCGATATCGACGAGGCACTCGACGACGTGCTGTTCTCCGGCGGAAGGCTCAACGCGCGACTGCTTGGCGGGGCACAGGCGATGGCGACGGGGTAGCCGGTGTTCTCCCTCGCCCTGCAAGCGGGGAGAGGGTTGGGGTGAGGGGGGTTCTCCGCAAGGACGGTGACAGCTGGACTCGCGGAGAATCCCCTTCACCCGGATTGCATCCTCGATGCAATCCGACCTCTCCCCGCAAGCGGGGCGAGGTCAGAATTCACGGCGCGCAGGTGAAGCTCGCGGCTTCCGTCACGGGGCCGCTCTTGTAGTGCGGCCAGGCCGGCCAGCGGCACAGCGGCAGCGCGCGCGTGACTGCGAACGACGGCGCCTCGACCTTCTGCTCGGCGACTTCGAGGTCGCCGGGCGCCTTGCCCTTTTCGACCCAGTCGACCAGCGCGCTCAGCATGTCGACATTGGCCGGCGCGCCGGAGCCGACATGATCGACGCCGGGTGCGGTGTAGAGCCGCGCGAATTCCGCCGTCTCGGCCTTGCCGAGCTTGCGTTCGACGCTCTCGAAATAGCGGATGCCGGCATAAGGGTTTTGCGCGTAGTCGGCCATGTGCTCGAGCATGATCAGCCGGCCACCGCGGGCGCGGAAACGACTGAGATCGGGATCGGTCGAATCCATCAGGGCCGAGACCTCGAGCAGCCGCGCCTTGTGCTCCTCCACCTTGTAGGCGCTCACATCGAGCTTCGGATCGCACGCGAACACATATTGGATGCCACCGGCACCATAGATCCAGGCGATGCCGTTGTTCGGCGCAGGCGGCTGCGCCGGCGGCGCGGTGCCGAGCCACCACGCCGTCCAGCCGCCGGTCGGCCCGGCCGCCGGCGTGTCCTCGCCCGAGACGCCCCAGCCCGGATAGTCGTCGAGGCCATTGGCAAGCGTGAACGGGAATTTGTAAGTCGCGTGCAGCGTGTTCACGGCCTTGATCTGCGCCTCGGTAAGGCACTGATCACCGCTCTGGCCCGTTGCGCAACGCAGCGTCTCGACCTTGAACGCCGCCTTGCAGCCGACGGGGTCCTGCACCAGCCCGTCGTCGGAGCCGTCGGCCTTGTCGCAGGCCGTCCGCACCGCATCGCCGACCAGTTTCACCTGCGCGGGGTTGATCCAGCCCTCGCCCATGGTCACGAGACCCGCGCGCGTGCCGGCATGCTGCAAGCCCACCCAGTTGATGACGGGCACGCGGGCGAAGATGCCGTCGAAATCGTCGGGGTAGCGCTGCGCCATGGTCAAGGCTTCGCGGCCGCCCTCGGAGGAGCCCATGAAGTACATCTTGTCCGGCTTCTTGCCGTAGGCGCGTTGCATCAGGGCGACGGCGGCGTCACGCACTTTCTTGTAGGCACGATGCGCAAAATTCTCGAAGGCTTCGTCGTTGAGCGCGAACAGCTGCGGCAGCTCGCCCGGCCTGGTCTCATGGCCGGAATCCGTGCCGTAGGTAACGAAGCCGCGCGCCAGCGGCGACGGCTTGTCGAAGGGATAGGCGGGCGGCAACGCAAGGCCGGTGATCAGCACGCCGTTAAAGCCGCCGCCGCCATATTGCAGCGAGCGGCCGTTCCATTCGACCGGGAGATTGACCTGGAATTTGACCGGCGGCGCCTTGGGATCGACAGGGTCGATATGTCCGAGCACCTTGCAGAAGGCGGGATTGGCGGGCGTGACGCGCCCGGATGGCGTCGGCCCGCGTTCCGCAACGGCGAGCTGCGAGGGCGCCTGCAAGCTCGCGCTGTCGATCTTGACGGCATCGGCGCCGCCGGCGAGACCCTTGCAGACCGTGTCCGCATCCTCGGCAAGCGTCGCGGCGAAGGCGCTGCCGGCGACCAGTACCGCCACCATGCCTGAGAGCAACGCGCACAGCTTCGCTTGTGTCGGCGTCATCGATTCCACCCGCTTTTGTTTCTTCGTTCGGTCCATCAGGAGGCCGCATTCAATGCGACCTTCCTGCGGCCGTCAACACGGCGCTAGTGCTCGAACACCAGCCGCGCGCCGACCGTGCCGTCGAGGCTGCGAATCTGCGCAAGCAGCGCGGCTGAATCGTGGCCGCCGAGATCGGCGTCGAGCACGACATAGCCGAGGTCGCCGGCGGTCTCCAGATATTGCGCGGTGATGTTGATGTCGCGCTGGAGGAAGACCTCGTTCAGCCGGCGCAGCATGCCCGGCACGTTGCGGTGGACGTGGCTGAAGCGCGCGCCCGCGGGCCGCAGATGCAGCTGCACCTCCGGGAAATTCACCGCGCCCATGGTCGATCCCGTGATGAAATAGTCGACCAGTTTTCGCGCGACTTCGCCGCCGATGCGTTCCTGCGCCTCCTCGGTCGAGCCGCCGATATGCGGGGTGAGGATGACATTGCCGAGGCCCTGCATCGGGCTCTTGAAGCGATCGGCATTCGAGGACGGCTCGACCGGAAACACGTCGACGGCGGCCCCGGCGATGTGACCGTCACGCACGGCGCGGGCGAGCGCATCGAGATCGACCACGGTGCCGCGGCTGTTGTTGATGAAGAACGAGCCCGGCTTCATGGTCCGCAGCTCCTTCTCGCCGATCATGCCTGCGGTCTCCGGCGTCTCCGGCACGTGCAGGCTGACGACGTCGCTCTGCGCCAGCAGCTCTTCGAGCTTCTCGACCGGCTCGGTGTTGCCGTGGCGGAGCTTGTCGGTGCGGTCGTAATAGATCACGCGCATGCCCATCGCTTCGGCCAGCGTCGAGAGCTGCGAGCCGATATTGCCATAGCCGACGATGCCGAGGGTGCGGCCGCGCACCTCGCGGCTGCCCGCCGCGGATTTGTCCCAGCCGCCCTCATGTGCCGACACCGAGCGCGGAAAGATCTGGCGCAGCAGCATCACGATCTCGCCGATCACGAGCTCCGCGACGCTGCGCGTGTTGGAGAACGGCGCGTTGAACACGGGAATGCCGCGCTTGCGCGCTGCCAGGAGATCGACCTGGTTGGTGCCGACGCTGAAGCAGCCGACCGCGAGCAGCCCGTCCGCGGCTTCGAGCACCTCGTCGGTGATCTGGGTGCGCGAGCGGATGCCGAGCAGCGACACGCCCTTGAGCGCGCGGCGCAAATCCTCGCCGTCGAGCGCCTTGGTCAGCCGCTCGACATTGGTGAACCCTGCACTCTTGAACAGGTCGACAGCGCTGTCATTGACGCCCTCCAGCAGCAGCGCCTTGGCGCTCCGCTCAGGGCTTTGGCCTGGGGCTGACATAGAATCTCCTGAGGTGACGGCTTTGCCGCAGCTCATAAACCGCGGACGGTGCACAGCACAATAGGGCTTGGATACGGGGAGAAGATGGCGCGGGGACAGGGCGTGCTTGGCATCCCACTGGCTCCGTCATCCTGAGGCGCGAGTGGCGCGATGCGAAAAGCATCGCGCCGGGAGCCTCGAAGGATGAACGGTCCCGATACAGCCGAGAGCCGGGCCGTCGCCCTTCGAGGGCCGCCAGGAGGCGGCCACCTCTGGGTGACGGATAACGGAATCAAATCACATAAAACCCATGCGTGGCGTCCAGACGGAGCTGCTCGACGAGGCCGTATTCCCAATCGAGATAAGCCTGCATCGCGCGCTCGGCGACATCGGTACCCTCGTAGGGCCGGCGGTAGCGGTGCGCGGGATCGGGTTTCGGCAGCACGATTGGCGGGCCGACCTCGTGCGCGCCGTCATAGCCGCCCTCGAGCACATAGACCTCCCAGCCCATCTGCGCGAGCCAGGACGCCGTCATGTCGGCGCGGACGCCCTTGTCGTCGGTCAGGAGGATCCGGGCACCGCGCACCGGCGCGGCCATGTCGGTCTCCTGCACGAGCTGGCCGCCCGGATAATGGCGGAAGCCCGGAAGATGTCCGGCCGCATATTCTTCCGCGTCACGCACATCGAAACGATAGAGCGTGCGATCGGTCTGCGCCACGAGCGCAGCCATCTCGTTCGTACCGATATGACGAACGCCGGCGCGATAGGCGACGTCGCGGGCGTTGGTCGGGCCGCCTTCGAACGGCCCGATCGCGCCACGCCTGTCGGCACCGTGATCGAGCGTGTGCCGCGCCAGCGTCCAGCCGATGGTGCCGTTGCGCAGCGCCCGCACCTTGTTCGGCACGCCGGCATTGATCAGCGACTGGGTGCCGATGATCGAGCGGGTGCGGCCGGCGCAATTGACGATGATGGTGGTCTCGGGATCGGGCGCAGCCTGCCCTGCCCGCAGCACCAGCTCCGCGCCGGGCACGCTGACCGAGCCCGGGATGTTCATGGTCGCATATTCGTCGAAGCGGCGGACGTCGAGGATGGCGATGTTGGCCTCGTCCGCGATCAGTTTTGCGACCTCGTCGGCACTGAACGAGGGTGTGTGGCGGCGCGCCTCGACCAGCTCGCCGAATGCTTTTGAGTACGAATTGACGTCCTCGAAGACCTGATAACCCGCATCGCGCCAGGCCTTCAGCCCGCCGTCGAGCGCGCGGACGTCGGTGTAGCCGAGCGCGGCAAGCTGCCCCGCAGCTCCAGCGACCAGTCCCTCGCCGTCATCATAGAGCACGATCGCCACGTCCTTGCGCGGGAGCCTCACCTCGGCCTCGATCGCGATCCGGTCCGCGGCCATGTTGGCGGCGAACAGGGGATGCCCGGTGGCGAAGGCCGCTTCATATCTGAGATCGAGCAGCGCGACTTCTTCGCGCAACAGCAATGCGCGGCGGATGTCGGCGGGCGTGACGGTCGAAAGCTTCATGGCAGGTAACCTTGAGACTTGAACGGGATGGTTTTGAATGATTGCGATCCGGTTGGCCAGCCCGATCGGGGCATGGCCTCCCGCTCGGCAACGCGCAAGCCCTGGCCCCTTACGGAAAAATCGTGTCGTATGCCGCCCGGAAGGCTAGAGTTTCGAATCGACCTGGGGACGCAACATGAGAATCGTAAAATTCCTGGTGGTGTTTCTGGCGCTTCCTGGCGTCGCCATGGCTGCGCTCACAAACACCGAACGCAAGTCTCAATTCGAGCGGGCAATGGCCTCGATCATCGCAGCCGCGACCCCGACCAAGTTTGGCTTCGTTCGCGACACGCTGATCAAGGATTACCTCGCCTGCAAGCCCAACAAGGGACAGGCCGTGGAGCTCGTCAATGCGAACTACTACCGGAGTTGCGAGCACGAGGACGTCTCCGCGACAGGAGACCGCTCGCTGGAGGCGTGCCAGCTCCGCTTCGGCATGCCATGCGCCCTGCTGGCGGTCAACGAGGAGATCGTCGCCGAGGGCGAGCTCGTCCCGAAGGACATGCCGCGGCTGCATTATGCCGGCAAGTACGACCTGTCCCAGATCCCGATCATTCGGAGGAACACGCGGCAGCGCCCCGAGGTGCAGAACTACGACAAGGCCATGGAGCCCAAAGCGATGGCAATCCATCCCTGGGGCAAGCTGTTCGTCTCGGCGGGAGACCCAAGCTTGACGGATGCGCAGGTCTCCGCGCTCGCGAAATGTAACAGCGATCCCGCACGGAACGGCAGGGATGGCGGATGCTTTGTCTATGCCGTCAACAACGACGTCGTCATCGGCGAACGGCGGATGCAGCCGAAGTAATGCAGCAGTTCGTCAACTCACTCGCCGGGAACGAGCCGCCCGAGCGGCGGTTGCGCAGGACGGCGCAGCCTGCGGCGCGACAGATAGAGCAGGATGCCGGTCACCGCGAACAGCGGCATCAGCGCAGCGGCGAGCATGAAGACGAGCTTGCCGGGCCAGCCGAGGACCGCGCCACGGTGGATGTCTAGCACGTTGGCGATGATCTTCTCGCCAAAAGTCTTGTCGGCGTAGCGCTCGGCCGAGACGACCTGACCGGTGACGACATCGATGCGGAATTCGTCGCGCGTGGTGTCGAGCGTGGAGTCCTTGCCCCACGAGCGGATCCGCATCACCGTGCCGGTGCCGGCGGGCAGCGTGAGCAAGGCTCTGGAGAAGTGGTCGCCCTCCTCGCGCCGGAACGTCGCCCATGCCTGATCGAATCCGACCGGCTGGGCCGGCTCGGCAGGGCCGGCCCCGCGCGGCGTCTTTGCGGACATCTTGGGCTGCATCTTCGCGGCAGCGACATGTGGACGCGACAGCAGCCAGACCACAGCGTCCTTGTACCAGTCGAACGAGTACCACAGCCCGGTCAGCGCCATCACCAGATAGACCGGCAGGACCCAGGTGCCGATGACGGCGTGCAAAGAGCGATGCAGCCCGCGCCCGCTGAGCCCGAGATTCGGCTTCAGCCACATATTCGCGCTGCTGGCGCGACGCGGCCAGCGCAGCACGAGGCCCGAGATCAGCATCACGATCAGGCCGAGCGCGGCGACACCGGTGATCTGGCGGCCCCAGCCCTTGGCATCGCCGGGGATCAGCAGCCAGCGATGCAGCCTGCGAACGGTGGCGAAAAATTCCTCGCCGCGCGGCGCCCCCAGCAGGTGCGCATCATAGGGGTCGACATAGAGCGATGCCGGCCGCGCGCCCTGCTCGTCGCGGGCGAAGCGGACGCGCACCGCAGCAGCCGGATCGCTCGACAGCATGACGGCAGAGATCTTGCCGAGATCCTGCGCCGCCCTCAGCCGCGCCACCAATGCGTCCGGCATGAGCGCCGGCGCGGTACGCGGCGCGACATGCATGATCCCGGCATTGAGTTCATCGACGATCTCGTCCTCGAAACTCATGATCGCGCCGGTCAGCGCGATCAGAGATAAGAGCAGCGCGAGCACGAGGCCCGCGATGGAATGGACCTGGAGCAGGGCGGCTTTGATGCTGTGCCCGGGCCGCGCCGCCATCGCTAGAACTTCACCGTTGCCGACAACGAGAAGCGGCGCGCGTCGCCGATGGCGACGTTCAAAGCGCTCCCGGTGCTCGACGTATAGTAGAGCTTGTCGAACAGGTTCTTGACGTTGAACTGATAAGTCACCGGCAGCTTGTCGATCTTCGTGTCGTAGGTCGCAAAGACGTCTGCGACGGTATAGGCTGACAGAACGAACGTGTTGGCGGAGTCTCCCGGCCGGTCACCGACATAGTGCGCGCCGCCACCGAGCCGCAGGCGTCCGGGCAACCGCTCGCCGAAATCGTAGACGAGATAGAGCGAGGCCGTGTTCATCGCGGAATTGAACAGCTTGGCGTTGCCGACATCGGGATCGTTGATCAGGCGCGCATCGGTATAGCCGTAACTTCCGATCACGCTCCAATCGTCAGTCAACTTGCCGGTCACGTCCAACTCGATTCCGCGCGACCGGGCTGCGCCGGATGTTCGCGCCGAAACCGTGCCGTTGCCGAGATCGTCCCTGACCAGCACGTTCTTCTTCTGGATGTCGTAGAACGCCAGGGTGCCCGACAGCCGCTTGTTGACGTCGAATTTGAAACCGGTTTCCCACTGCGTGCCTTCCTCGGGCGGGAGATTTCCGGTGACCACGAAACCCACGGTCGTACCCGCGAACTGCGCGATGGTCGAGGTCGGCTTCAGCGACTGCGTATAGCTCACGTAATACGAAAGCTGATCGTTCAGCTTGAAGACGACGCCGCCGAGCGGCAGCACCTTGTCGCCCGCCAGATTGGTGTTCGTGATGAATTTGGGCCGGCCTTTTCCGGCGAGCTGCTCGTATTCCATCCAGCGCACGCCGCCGACCACGGACAGCCAGTTGGTCAGATGGAAGGTGTCCTGGGCGAAGAAGCCGCGGGTGCCCAGCAAGTCGGTCTGCTCGCTATCGACAGCGGAAATGGTCGTGCCTGGCGTGACCAGCCCGTAGACCGGATTGTAGACGTTGAAGTTCGCAGTCGCCTGGCGGATCAGGTCACGGCGATCGATGGTACGATACAGCGCCTCGCCGCCGAACAGGATCTCGTTGCGGAAGCCGCCCACCCAGACGTCACCCTGCAAATAGGAGGTGCCGTAACTGGCATTGCTCAACGAGTTCTGGGTGCCGTCATTGCTGCGTTTCTCGACGCCGGTCTTGGCGTCGACGCCGGTGATGCGGAGCTGGTTGGCGCTATAGGTCTCGGTGTTGTAGCTGTAGGCCGCCGTGACCTTCCAATTGTCGTCGAGCTTCTGCTCGACCGAGGCCTGCATCAGGTCGGAAGTACCCCACATGTTGTTGAAGGGCTCGTCGAGCCGGCGTGTCTTCGGGATCGCCAGCGGGGCACGGTCGACGTAGGCCGTGCCGCGGTCGAACGGGTAGATGAACTCGCGGTGCTCATAGGTGAGCTGGACCGTCGTGGTCTCGCCGTACCAGGCCAGCGACGGGTTCACCAGCATCTCGCGATGGCGGCCGAAATTGCGCCAATAGTCCTCGCTGACACCATAGCCGATGAAGCGATAGGCAAGACCGCCGTCGCCGATCGGACCGGTGATGTCGAGCGTGCCGTCGGCCCCGCTGCGGTTGTTCGCGTAGGTGGAGCCGAGCAGCGTGACCGAGCCGTGCTGGTAGAGCTCCGGGCGCTTGCTGATGGTGTTGACGATGCCGCCGGGATCCATGATCCCGTAGAGCAGCGAGGCCGGCCCCTTCAGCACCTCGACGCTCTCGACCGCGGCGTTAAGGCTGCGGCCCTGCACCAGCGGCATGCCGTTGCGCATGATCGAGCCGTCGCGGTTGTCGCCGAAGCCGCGGCGGATCACCGCGTCCTGGGTGCCGGCGAGCGTGTTGGTCTGGGTGATGCCGCTGATGTTGACCAGCGCATCGTCGATGTTGCGCGGGAGCTGGTCCTTCAACACCTGCTCCGGCACGACGTTGACGGACTGCGAGGTATCCAGCGGCGAAGCGCCACTGCGCAGCGTGGTCGCGCTCGGCATCGCGCGATAGCCGAGCTTGGCGGCTTGTTGCGCGGCGGCCGCCGCGGCTGCGCGCTCGGAGAGCGTCGGCACGGCCGGAGCGGGTGCGGGATTGCGATTGCGCTGGCGCGCAGCGGTTTGCGTGCGCCGTGGAGACTGCTCCGACGCACGCGCCGGCTTCGGCCGCTGCGTCGGCGCATCCACCGTCACCGGCGGCAGCGCCGATTGCGCCTGCGCGGTCGTGTTGGCGGGGCATTCGGCGAGCAGCACGGCTGCACCGACGAGAAGACCTGCACGGCTCTTGCCGGCGCTGATTCGATGACCCCTGACGCGGGGGCCATCCACAGAGGCACGCACTTTCGATTCACTTCCAAGTCAGACGCAGCATTGAAGCTCGCGCGTCTAGCAGCCGCGGCGAACGAAGAGAACCTGGCGGCGACTTGAATCCCTCTAGTGTTGAATCGTTCTAAACGCATGCATTCGCGCGCCACTCCGCAAGCGACGGCATGCCGCACAATCATCGCGCGCCCTCGTAAACCCCCACAATTTATCGATGTCGCCGGGACCGTCAGTCACGATTTATTCAGCTTATCTGCGCAGATAAACTTTACAGTCTATCTTCATATCTGCTACTTGCTTCGATATGAGCAATTCATCGGACCAGCGGCCGTCCGCGCGCGCCGGCGCGCTCGCCGAAGACCTCCGCTCCGTGGCAGGAAAACTGAAGCGCCGGCTTCGGGAGCAGGCCAGCCAAGGCGACCTGACACCGTCACAAGTGTCCGTGGTGCTGCGGCTGGAAAAGGAGGGCCCTGCGACGGTGTCGAGCCTGGCACGGTCGGAGGGGATGCGTCCGCAGTCAATGAGCACGGCGATCGCCGGGCTCCAGGCCGCGGGTCTCGTCAGCGGTTCGCCCGATCCCGACGACGGCCGTCAAACCATCCTGTCCCTCACGAAGGCCTGCCGCGATTGGATCCGGGCCGGGCGCGCGGCCCGGCAGGATTGGCTGTCGCGCACCATCGCAACGCGGCTTTCACCGCGTGAGCAGGAGGAGCTGGCCGGTGCGATCGAATTGCTGAAGCGGCTGGTCGACGATTGACGCTGCCCTCCTGATCCAACGCGCATTGGCCGTCCGGAAGGAAACACCATGCCTCTCACGACGCTCGACCCGATCACCGCCCTCATTGTCGTCGACCTGCAACGCGGCATCGTCGGCTCGGCTTCGGTCGCTTCGATGGACGACGTCGTGAAGCGCTGCTGCACGCTTGCCGCTGCGTTTCGTCGCCACGGTCTGCCGGTCGTGCTGGTCAACGTCGATGGCGGAGCGCCGGGCCGCACGGAGCGGCCGCGCCCCGGCGGTCCGTTTCCCGACGGATGGACCGCGCTCATTCCGGAGCTCGATCAACAGCCGGGCGACATCACCGTGACCAAGCGGACATGGGGCGCATTCGCCAGCACCGATCTCGAAAGCCGGCTGCGATCTCGCGGCGTCACGCAGGTCGTGATCGCCGGCGTCGCGACCGGCACCGGTGTCGAGTCAACGGCGCGCCAGGCCTACGAGGCAGGCTTCAATGTCACCCTGGCCACCGACGCGATGACCGATCCGCGGTCCGAGGCCCACGACTACAGCATTGCAAACGTCTTTCCGCGGCTCGGCGAGAGCGGCACGACGCAGGCTATCATCGAGCTGCTGGCAACGCGGAGCGCGCGCGCATGAACTGGATTCCTCTCGTTTCCTATTTCTTTGGCGGCGCTTTCCTGGCGAACGCCATTCCGCATCTCGTCAGCGGTCTGCGCGGGGAGCCGTTCCAGAGCCCGTTCGCTCAACCGCGAGGGGAAGGGCTATCCTCGTCGACGGTCAACGTGCTCTGGGGCTTCTTCAACATCATTGTCGGATATCTCCTCGTCTGCCGCGTCGGAGAGTTTGACCTGCGGGACACGGGCGATGTCGCCGCGCTCGGACTCGGCGTCCTCGCGCTCAGCCTGTTCTGTGCGCGGCACTTCGGCCGATTCCACGGTGGCAACACGCCGACGGGTTCGTGAACGTGGCGGCCGCAGGCACGTTTCGCTCGCTGCGGAACTTCAATTACCGTGTCTGGGCCGCCGGCGCGCTGGTGTCCAACACCGGGACATGGATGCAGCGCGCCGCCCAGGACTGGCTGGTCCTCACCGAGCTCACGCGGCACAATGCGTCGGCCGTGGGCGTGGTGATGGCGCTTCAGTTCGGACCACAGCTGCTGCTGATGCCATGGACGGGCTTTGCGGCCGATCACTTCAATCAGCGACGGATTCTGATTGCGACGCAGGCGACGATGGGCGTGCTGGCCCTGGCCCTCGGCCTGCTCACCGTCACCGGCCTGGTACAGCTCTGGCACGTCTATGTGTTCGCGTTCCTGTTCGGCTGCACTGCGGCCTTCGACGCGCCGGTGCGCCAGACATTCGTGGCCGAGCTCGTCGGCGACGGCGACCTCTCCAACGCGATCGCGCTGAACTCGACGTCCTTCAACGCCGCGCGGATGATCGGGCCCGCGATCGCAGGGGCCGTCATCGCCTCGATCGGCACCGGATGGGCCTTCCTGATCAACGCCGCATCCTTCATGGCGGTGCTTGGCTCCCTCGCCTTGCTGCGCACCTCGGAACTTCGCCCGAACGCGCGCGCCCACCGGGCCAAGGGCGGCATGACGGAAGGTTTCCGCTACGTGTGGTCGCGCGCGGATCTCAGGGCCATCATGATCATGCTGTTCCTGATCGGCACGTTTGGGCTGAACTTCCCGATCTTCATCTCGACCATGGCGGTCACGGTCTTCCACACCGACGCGCGCGGCTTTGGCCTGCTGTCATCGACGATGGCGGTCGGCACGATCTCGGGCGCGTTGCTGGCGGCAGGGCGCGCGCAGCCGCGGTTCGTCTCGCTGCTGCTTGGGGCCGCGACCTTCGGGGCGGGGTGCACGCTGGCAGCGCTTGCACCCGGCTACTGGCTGTTCGCAGGCAGCCTTGTCGTGATCGGCGTCGCCGCCCTGACTGTCACCAATACCTCGAACAGCCTGATGCAACTCTCGACCGAACCGAGGATGAGGGGCCGCGTCATGGCGTTGCGCCTCGGCGTCGCGCTGGGCGGCACGCCCGTCGGCGCGCCGATCGTCGGATGGGTGGCTGACAATCTGGGCCCGCGCTGGGCGCTCGGCGTGGGTGCGGCGGCCGGCTTCGCCGCCGCGCTCGTCGCAGTCCGCGCGATGTCAACTCACGCTTCAGACGATTAGAGCGCGCTTATGCGATGGCAGGGCTGGTCAGTTCGTCCAGCTTCGACTTGAGCGCGGCACCGTCAGACAACGCACGCAATGGCGGCCGCACGCGCAGCCAGCCGGCATCGCCGGTCTGCGCCGCAAGAATGGCCTTCAGCGTCGCGAGGAAAGATGGCGACTTGACCACGATGTCGACCGCAGCCTGCATGCGTGCTTCGACGTCCTTGCCGTCGACCATCGCCTTGACCAGGTCCGGCGCGATATTGGCCATGCCGCAGATCGTGCCGGCGCCACCGGCGGCGATCGCACGCGTGATGTCCGTTTCGTTGCCGACGGTGATGGCGAGTTCGGGCGCCGCTGCACGGAACGCCTGGAACTGCTTGAAGTCACCGCTGGAGTCCTTCAGGCCCGCGACCACCTTGCCGTAACGCTTGCGCAGATTGGCGGCGACGCTGGTCGGAATCCCGACACCCGAGACCTGCGGGATGTGATAGAGATAGGCGCGCAGGCGATCGTCGGCGGCGCCGTCGAAGATCGCGGCAAAAGCGTCCTCGATGCCTTCGGGCGTGACACTGCGATCGAAGTACGGCGGCAGGTAGAGCACGTGACGCAGCCCGAGGCCGAGCACGGCACGCGTCAGCGCGATGCTGTCGCTGATGGCGGGGAAGCCGCCGCCAATGCCGATGCGTTCCGGTGCGACACCGGCCTTGAGCACGGCTTCGATGGTCGCGACGCGCTCGGCGACGTTGAACGAGGTGCCCTCGCCCGTGGTGCCGAACAAGACGACGCCGTCGACGCCCTTGCTGAAGAGTTGCCTGGCGTGCGCGGCGAGCTTTGCGGTGTCCACGCTGCCGTCCGTCGCCAGCGGCGTTGCCGACGCCACCCAGAACCCGCGAATCGCCTCAGTCATCACACCACCCTGTGTTGCCGCCTCGGACTAAGCTCCTGATCTGCAAACGATCCTGGAGGCTCTCCGAGCCATTGTTTTTACTTTACTTTCCACCTTGTACCTTACATACAAGAGGGACGCAAACCCTTTCCACCGTCACGGCGCGCATGAGGCGCAGCCGAATTTAGAGGAGGTCTCGCATGAACATGGTGACCCCCATTGAGCATCCCGACCAATCGCTGGGCGCGTTGCGCGACAAGCTCGGCGCCGCCGCCGTGCTTGTCGGCCGCGAGGTGCCGGCGCGCAATTGCAACGACTGGAGCGCCAGCCTGCCGCAAACGCCGCGCGCGGTGATCCGTCCGCTCGATGCGCAGGGCGTGGCGGACGCGATTCTCACCTGCCGGCAGGCGCAGCTGCCTTTCGTGCCGCAGGGCGGATTGACCGGGCTGTGCCGCGGCGCCTCGCCCGAAACGGGCTGGGTCGCGATCTCGCTGGAGCGCATGACCGGCATCGAGGAGATCGATCGCGCGTCGATGACGATGACGGTGAAGGCGGGCACGCCGCTGGAGACGATCCAGAAGGCCGCCGACGAGGCCGGCTTCTTCTTTCCGCTCGACCTCGGCTCGCGCGGCTCCTGCGCGATCGGCGGCAATCTGTCGACCAATGCCGGCGGCAACCGCGTGATCCGCTACGGCATGACGCGCGAGCTGGTGCTGGGTCTCGAAGTCGTGCTGCCGGACGGCACCATCATCACCAGCCTCAACAAGCTGATGAAGAACAACGCGGGCTATGACCTCAAGCATCTCTTCATCGGCTCGGAAGGCACGCTCGGCATCATCACCCGCGTCGTGCTGAAACTGTTTCCGAAGCCGCGCTCGACCATGGCGGCGCTCTGCGCGCTGAAGGATTACGCCGCGGTGATCGCGTTGCTGGACGCCGCGCGCAGCGGGCTCGGGCCCTTGCTCTCGGCCTTCGAGGTGATGTGGCCGGATTATTGGGACGTCATCACGAATCGCGCCGGCGTGAAGCCGCCGGTCGCCGCAGGCCACGGCCTCTACGTGCTGGTGGAAGCGCAAGGCACCGACGAAAGCATCGACGCGCCGCGCTTCCAGGCCTGGCTCGAAGAGCTGATGGAGCGCGGACTGCTCGCGGACGCCGCCGTGGCGCAATCGCTGGCGCAGACGCAAGCCTTCTGGCGCGTGCGCGACATCTGCGCCGAGTTCGGCCAGGTGCTGGGCCCGCACATCTCCTACGACATCGGCCTTGCGGTCTCCCGCATGGACGAGTTCGCCACGCGCTGCAAGGCGGCGCTCGCTCACGGCATCAAGGGTTGCGAGAGCGTCTATTACGGCCATATCGGTGACGGCAATCTGCATCTGGTGTCCTGGGTCACCGGCCTTCCCGTCGCGCAGCAGCCCAAGGAAGAGATGGACGCGATCATCTACGGCCTCGTGCGCGAGATGGGCGGCAGCGTCTCGGCCGAGCACGGCATCGGCACCTTGAAGAAGAAATGGCTGGACCATGCGAGGAGCGAGCCCGAGATCGCGCTGATGCGGACGCTGAAGGCCGCACTCGATCCCGATCATCTGCTCAATCCCGGCAAGGTGATTTGAGCGTCGAAGCGCGGGGGGAGATCCGATGCGATCGCTCAAGCTCGATACGCCGAAATCGCTGTCGCAGCGGGTGATGCAGCGGCTGCGCCGGGCCATCATCGACGGCGAGTTCGCGCTGGGCGCCGCGATCTCCGAGGAGATGGTGGCGAACTCCTTCGGCGTCAGCCGCACGCCGGTGCGCGAGGCGATGGGCCAGTTGCAGGCGCAGGGCCTCGTGGTGATCCGCCCGCAAGTCGGCAGCTTTGTCTTCACCCCGAGCGCGGAGGACATCACTGCGCTCTGCACCTTCCGCATCGCGCTCGAGCCCAGGGCCGCCGAGCTCGCCTACCGCCACGATCGTGACGGTGCGCGTGCGACGATGAGCGAGGCGATCGCGGCGATGGAGCCGGCGGTCGCGGCAAAGGACAACATCGCCTATGGCCGCGCCGATGCCGCGTTCCACGAAGGCCTGTTCGCCCATTGCGGCAACCGCTACCTCCTCGAATCCTACCAGCTCGCCTCCAGCCGCGTCGCCGCGCTTCGCACCAATCTGACCTCGCCGATCGACGTGCGGACCCGCACGTCCTTCGACGAGCATCGCAAGCTGCTCGATCTGTTCGCCCGCGGCGAGTTCGCAGCCTTCGAGGCGCTGATGACCACGCACATCACCAATTCAGGCGTGGCCTATGCCAAAGCGCTCAAGCTGAATTGAGCGCTTCTACCGCCCGTCCCGCGAGCCCGGCCGGTCCAGGAAGTCCAGCGCGGTGTTGATCTGCTCGAGCTGGTGCTCGATCCTGTCGCGATCCTCGACGGCCTGCGCCTTTTCGAGTTCCTCGACGAGCTTCTGCTTCCGTGCCAGCAAGTTCTCTATGACCGTGCTCACAAGTCCCCCATCGCCCCGACGCGCGCATCGTGGCAGAAATCCGGCTGCGGGTCCTGACGCCGAGATTGTCGAGGCGCGCGCGAACGGGGCTCGCGCCGGCCTGAGGTCAGAATGTTCGCGGGCGCGGATGGTTCCTGCCCAAGGACTGGAGACCGTGGAACTGTTGCGGCGACGACACTGCGCGGTGATCATCGTCAGAGTTTTCCCTGTCGAGGGAGCATTCGAAGATCCGATGCAGGCCGGGGCGGAAATTCGGAGGACGGATCGCTGAAATGCATATGCGGCACGCGCACCGCGCCGGGCGGCGAGGCGATGCTCGCGAGCAACACCGGCACGACGGGCGTGCGCATGACCGAAACCGCGAACACCACCAGCAGCGCACAGACCATGCAGAGCCGCATCTGCACCGTCCTGCGATCGGAGATCGGCAGGAGCAGGAAGAACAACATCGCCAGGATCAGCAGCGCATCGATCAGAAACAACATGGGTCTCTCCCTTGATACGAGCGGGAGGATGACGTGGGGCAACCGGGTGGTATGTGGACGGCGTCACACACCCCACGGCGCTGGCCGGGCCGCGCGGGTTACGCCGGCGGACCCATCTCCGCCTGGTCGAGGACGTCGTGCGGATGGTGCGCGCGCATAGCGGCGAGCCGGCCACAACCGGCGAGCACGCGCGAACGGTTAACGCGGCCGCCTATCCGGCGGAACCGCCATCTTTCACGCGTCCGTCGGTTGTATTCGCGGGCGCGGAGTCTTATGCGTAGGCCCATGGACACCCAGATCATCGCCGCCGAAAAGCCCTTGATGGCGCAGGCGCGCCCGCGCAAGCCGGCGCCGTTCCTCCCGATGAGCCGCGCCGAGATGGACGCGCTCGGCTGGGATGCCTGCGACATCGTGCTGGTGACCGGGGACGCCTATGTCGACCATCCGAGTTTCGGCATGGCGATCATCGGCCGGCTGCTCGAGGCGCAAGGATTCCGGGTCGGCATCATCTCGCAGCCGGACTGGCATTCGGCCGAGCCGTTCAAGGCGTTGGGCAAGCCAAAGGTGTTCTTCGGCGTCACCGGCGGCAACATGGATTCCATGGTGAACCGCTACACCGCCGACCGCCGCATCCGCAGCGACGACGCCTATACGGCCGGCGGCGAAGGCGGCAAGCGGCCGGACCGCTGCACCGTCGTCTACGCGCAGCGCTGCCGCGAGGCGTTCAAGGACGTGCCGATCGTGCTCGGCGGCATCGAGGCGTCGCTGCGCCGGATCGCGCATTACGACTACTGGTCGGACAAGGTGCGCCGCTCGGTGCTGGCCGACGCCAAGGCGGACCTGCTGCTCTATGGCAATGCCGAGCGCGCCGTCGTCGAAGTCGCACAGCGGCTTGCCGCGGGCGAAGCTCCGCGCGCGCTCGACGACATCAGGGGCGTGGCGCTGTTCCGCCGCGTGCCCGAGGATTACACCGAGCTGCACGCCGACGATCTCGATTCCGCCGACGAGGGCGCAACGCGCCAGAAGGGCGCGACCGTGATCCGCCTGCCGGCGCTGGAGCAGGTCGAGCAGGACAAGGAAGCTTACGCCCGCGCCTCGCGCGTGCTGCATCGGGAGAGCAATCCCGGCAATGCGCGGCCGCTGGTGCAGCGGCATGGCGACCGCGACCTCTGGCTCAACCCGCCGCCGATCCCGCTGACCAGCGACGAGATGGACGCGGTCTACGACCTTCCTTACGCGCGCGCGCCGCATCCGTCCTATGGCGACGCCAAGATCCCCGCGTGGGATATGATCAAGTTCTCGGTGACGATCATGCGCGGCTGCTTTGGCGGCTGCACCTTCTGCTCGATCACCGAGCACGAGGGCCGCATCATCCAGAACCGCTCCGAGGGTTCGATCCTGCGCGAGATCGAAAAGATCCGCGACAAGACGCCAGGCTTCACCGGCGTGATCTCCGACATCGGCGGCCCCACCGCCAACATGTACCGGATGGCGTGCAAGGACCCGAAGGTCGAGTCCGCGTGCCGGCGGCCGTCCTGCGTCTTCCCCGAGATCTGCCCGAACCTCAACACCTCGCACGACGATCTGATCCGGCTCTATCGCAAGGTGCGCGAGACCAAGGGCATCAAGAAGGTGATGGTCGCCTCCGGCGTGCGCTACGACCTCGCGGTCGAGAGCCCGGAGTACATCAAGGAGCTCGTCACCCATCACGTCGGCGGCTACCTGAAGATCGCCCCTGAGCATACCGAGCGCGGGCCGCTCGACAAGATGATGAAGCCGGGCATCGGTGCCTACGACAAGTTCAAGCGGATGTTCGATGCGGCGGCCGAGCAGGCCGGCAAGAAATATTACCTGATCCCCTACTTCATCGCGGCGCATCCGGGCACGACCGACGAGGACATGATGAACCTCGCGCTGTGGCTGAAGAAGAACCGCTACCGCGCCGACCAGGTGCAGACCTTCCTGCCCTCGCCGATGGCGACGGCCACGGCGATGTACCACACCGGCGTCAACCCGCTGCGCGGCGTGCGCCGCGGCGGCAGCGACAAGGTCGAGGCCATCAAGGGCCTGCGCCAGCGCCGCCTGCACAAGGCCTTCCTGCGCTATCACGACCCCGACAACTGGCCGGTGCTGCGCGAGGCCCTGATCGAGATGGGCCGCCGCGACCTGATCGGCTCGCAGCCGCACCAGCTCGTGCCCGCACACCAGCCGCCCGGCACCGGCAAGGCCGCCGGCACACGACGGCCGGTACGGCCCGGCGACAAGACGCAGCGGTTCACGACCAAGGGCCTGCGGGTGATGAAGTAAGGGGCGGGCTCGCGCTTCCTTGCCCTCGACGACAAAACATCGAAAACAACCCCATGCACAGTAGCCGGGGTGAGCAAGATCAAAGGCTTAGGAGCGCGATGGGATCGGGACCCATCGTAATTGCGCACGAGCCGGTCATCGAGCGAAAATTTCTGAAAAACAGCAAATCGCTTGCTCCGTCGGGCAAAACAGGAGCATGATGGCATCCTCGGAGGCCTGCGACGGGGGGCTATCGCGAGGCCAGGCTGCGCACCAGCCTTGTAGGTACGATGCCGCGTCTGCCGCGACGTGAAGTTCACTCGGACCAAATGAGACGCGACGGCGCTGCATTGTAGCGAGTTCGCGTGCATGCCCCGACGCCCGACCATGCGCGGGAAACCGGTTGACCGCGACCCCATCATGTAACATATTAAGTTACATGAAACGCGACAGTCGATTATCCGGCGTACTCCATGTCCTGTTGCACATGGCGCAGCAGCCGGGCCCCTTCACGTCCGAGACGCTGGCAAGGGCCATGGACACCAACCCCGTCGTGATCCGCCGCATCATGGCGGGGCTGCGCGACCTCGGTTACGTCCGCTCCGGGAAAGGGCACGGCGGCGGCTGGACGCTTGCCTGCGACCTCTCGAAGGTGACGCTGCGCGACGTCTACGGCGCGCTCGGCAGCCCTTCGCTGCTGGCCATGGGCAACCGGACGGAGGCGCCGGGCTGCCTCGTCGAGCAGGCCGTCAATGCCGCGCTCGACCAGGCCTTCCATGATGCGGAAGCACTGCTGCTGTCGCGCCTTGGCGAGGTGACACTGGCCATGCTGGGCGACGATCTTCGCAAGCGGCTCGGCTCCCGCAAGCATCAAGGCATGAGCGCGCATCGCGCGTGATTGGCTCCATTTAGCAAGGCAACAGCATGGCCGGCATCCAAGACATCTTCTCCGATCCACAAGCGGTGGCGAACTACACCGAGGGACCGCCGCGCTTCGTGCCCGGCTACAATGCGATGCTGTCCATGGCGGCGATCCTGCTGGCCGAGCGCGCGCGTGAGGATGCGCGGATCCTCGTCCTCGGCGCCGGCGGCGGCCTGGAGCTGAAGGCCTTTGCGCAAGCGCAACACGGCTGGCGCTTTGACGGGGTGGATCCGTCCGCGGCCATGCTGGGGCTCGCCGGGCAAACCCTGGGACCGCTCGTACCCCGCGCGCGTCTTCACCAGGGTTACATCGACGATGCGCCGGAAGGACCGTTCGACGGCGCCAGCTGCCTTTTGACCCTGCACTTCGTCGATATCGCAGAGCGGCGTCGCATTGCCTCGGAAATCCGCCGCCGGCTCAAGCCGGGCGCGCCGTTCGTGGTCGCGCATCTGAGCGCACCCAATGGCGATGAGGAGCGACCACTGTGGCTGTCGCGCTACTCCGCGTTCCTGGCTGCATCGGGCGTCGAGCCCGACAAGGCGGCGGCCACGCGAGACGCCGTCACCAACCATCTGGAAATTCTCGCGCCCACACAGGACGAAGCGATTCTGCGCGAGGCTGGCTTTTCCGATCCCACCCTGTTCTATACCGGCTTCACCTTCCGCGGCTGGGTGGCCTACGCCTGAGCCGTCACAGCTTCGTCAACCCGGCGGGGCATCCCTGCAAGGCGATATGCGGTAGTCTACCCCCCATGAAAAAGATCGGCTTTCTCTCCTTTGGACACTGGACCCCCTCGCCGCAATCGCAGACGCGCTCGGCGGCGGACACGCTGCTGCAATCGATCGAGCTTGCGGTGGCGGCGGAACAGCTCGGCGCCGACGGCGCCTATTTCCGGGTGCATCATTTCGCGCGGCAGCTCGCCTCGCCCTTCCCGCTGCTCGCGGCCGTCGGCGCGAAGACCAGCACGATCGAGATCGGCACGGCCGTGATCGACATGCGCTACGAGAACCCGCTCTACATGGTGGAGGACGCCGGCAGCGCCGATCTCATCGCCGGCGGGCGGCTCCAGCTCGGCATCAGCCGCGGCTCGCCCGAGCAGGTGATCGACGGCTGGCGTTACTTCGGCTATCAGCCGGCCGAGGGCCAGAGCGACGCCGACATGGGCCGGCGCCATGCCGAGGTCTTCCTCGACCTCTTGCGCGGCGAAGGCTTTGCCGAGCCCAATCCGCAGCCGATGTTTCCGAACCCGCCCGGCCTGCTGCGGCTGGAGCCGCATGCCCCCGGCCTGCGCGAACGCATCTGGTGGGGCGCCGGCTCGAACGCGACCGCGGTGTGGGCGGCGATGCACGGCATGAATTTGCAGAGCTCGACGCTGAAGAACGACGAGACCGGCGAAGCCTTTCACGTCCAGCAGGCCGCCCAGATCCGCGCTTATCGTGCGGCCTGGAAAGAGGCCAGCCACGCCCGCGAGCCCCGCGTCTCCGTCAGCCGCAGCATCTTCGCGCTGATGGACGACCGCGACCGCGCCTATTTCGGCGGCGAGCGCGGCGGCGAAGACCAGATCGGCTTCATCGACCCGCGCACGCGCGCCATCTTCGGCCGGAGCTACGCCGCGGAGCCGGATGCGCTGATCGAACAGCTGCGGCAGGACGAAGCGGTCGCGGAGGCGGATACGCTGCTGCTGACGATTCCGAACCAGCTGGGCGTCGATTACTGCGCGCATGCGATCGAGGCGATCCTGACGCATGTGGCGCCCGCGCTGGGGTGGCGGTAGCTTCCTAGTGCGTCGGCAGTCGCTCGACGAGCTTCGCCAGCATTCTCGCGGGCAGGTTCACGGCCGAAAGCTTCCAGCCGTCGCCGCTAAAATGCATGCTGATGCTCCCGGCATCGGCGCTGGCGCCCAGCCGCAGGGAAAACTCCACCGGCTTGATCGGGACGATGCGGCGGGTGATGGCCAGCACGTCGGACGGATCGATGTCGGCCAGCGGCGGGATGCCTGAGAGCTCGAAATTGCCGCGCACCGCCCCGGTTTGCAGCAGCACGGTAATGTTCTCCTGCGTCATCAGCTTGGCCGCGAGGTCATCGGCAATGCTGGCGCCGAAGCTGTTGATGGCGAGACGCTCGAAAGGCTTGATGGGCCGCTCGCGTCCGAGACGACGCAGATACGCATCGATGAGCTGATCGACCAGCGCATGGCGCACCCGGGGCAGGTCGGTCCGGGCCACCACCTTCTGCGCGTCACCGCTGCGCGCGGCCGCGACCAGGCTCGCCAGCGAGGCGAAGGCCGAGCCGGCGTAGACGAGCAGACATATCGCGAGAGCACTGAGCGCAGCAGCAAGCCACTTCATGTCATGGTCTTAACGGAAGCACGACCGCAGCGTTCCAGCGGCGCGCCTTCAGCCGCCGCTCAGGCTATGGCTGATCCGTGTCACGACGCGGTCCCATTGCTGCTTCTCCGCCGCCGGATAATTGATCAGCACGCAATGCACGTAGCGCGGCGAGAAATTGCAGCGGTCATACCAGATCTTGCCGCGCTTGACGCTGGAAACGACGAAGAACCGGGGCGTGATCCGCTTGTAGACGATCCCGGACGGCGGGTTCTTCCTGGCAAGGAATTCGGTAGGCGAAAGACCCTGGTTGGCGACCGCCTGCACGGTGAGATCGGCGCTGCCATCGACGCTGCGGAATTGCTGGCCATAGCCTTCCGGCTTTCCGGCCGGTTCCGGGAAGATCGACGTGGGAATGTCCGCCGATGTACCGGACTCGGGAATGCGATAGGTGGTCCAGCTCTCGGCCCGCGCCATGGCAGGCGTGGCAGCGAGCGCAATGATGACGGCAGCAATTGTCTTCATGTCGGCCTCGTCAGTTCCGCGGTGCCAGTTGCAGCTCCATGAGCGCGATCCTCTGCAGGTTGGCCACGTTGCGCTCCCCTGCACCCGCCGTGCGCCGGATGGATTCGGCGAGCGCATTGACATGCGATGAATGCACGGGCTCCGGCAGGTTCGCGACCGCGGCTTCCAGGGCGGTGGTCATGAGCTCGATCACCTCGGGTGAAAATTCGGCGTTGGAAAAGTTCTTCATCGCGCAAGCCGGCCGCCTGTGCGGGCCGCCAGACCAACGCCGGGAAAAAATGGAAGTTCCTGCGGAGGTGGCGCACTGGGGTGACCGGCTCGCCTGCCTGGTCGGTCCGCCCGGCGGCAGCGAGGGAGCGCCCGTCGTGACGGCAACGGCGCACGATGCCGCCGGCGGAGGCGCGCCGACGCCCGAGCTCAGCCCGTCTTCGTCCCGGTGACGACGGCGAGCGCCTCGACGAGACGGTCGAGATCGGTCTCGTCGGTAAAGAGCGCCGGCGTCACGCGGATGCACTGCCCCTTCGCGACGCCGGCCCGGCGCACCGTCATGACCTTGTGGCTGTCCCGGAGCTTGGCCACGATGGCGTCATTGTCGGCCTTGCCGGTCTTGCCGGCGAGGCGGAACGAGGTGATCGCGCCATATGAGCCGGCTTCATCCGGCGTCAGGATCTCGATGTCCTTGAAGCCACGCACGCGGCTGACCCAGTAATCGCGCAGATAACGCAGGCGGGCCTGCTTCGCCGCAGCTCCAATTTGCTGATGCAGCGCCACCGCCGCGGGCACCGTCAGCACCGTCGCAAAATTGACCGTGCCGGTGTGCACCCGCGAGCGGATGTCGGTTTCCGGAAAATCCTCGTCGCCCATGTCGCGGTCGATGTCGGCGAGACGGTCCTTCCTGATGTAGAGGAAGCCCACGCCGAGCGGCGCGCCGATCCATTTGTGCAGATTGAAGCCGACGAAATCGACCTCGAGCGCGCCCACCGTGAAGTCCATCTGCCCCCAGGAGTGGGCGGCGTCGAGGATGGTGTCGATGCCCTTGGCCCTGGCCATGCGGGCGATCTCGGCGACCGGCATGACGAGGCCGGTGCGATGGCTGACATGGGTGAGGAGCAGCAGCCTGGTCTTCGGGTTGGCCTCCAGCGCGCGGGCGTAGGCGTCGAGCACGGCCTGACGGGTGGCGGGCTCCGGTATGTCGAACTTGACCACGTCGACGCCACGGCGGCCCTTCAGCGCGTTCATCGCATATTGCATCGAATCGTAATCGAGGTCGGCGTAGAGCACGCTGTCGCCGGGCTTCAGCCTGTTGTAGCCGCCGATGAGCAGCTGCAACGCCTCGGTCGCACCGCGCGTCAGCGCGATCTCCTCGGGCGCAGCGCCGACCGCCTGCGCCACCTTGCTGCGCACGGCGTCGAAATCCGCGCCCGCGCGCTGCCGCGCGTAGTAGGTGTTCTGGAAATTGATCATGTCGGACTGGCGGATGAACTCACGCCGCACCGGCTCCGTCATGATGCCCCAATAGCCGTTCTCCAGATTGACGATGTCGGGCGTCACCGCATAGAGCCCCTTCACGGCCGTCCAATAGGCCTTGTCGGTGGCGATGGCGGCCGGCGTGCCGGTCGGCACCGCAGGAAGGCTTTCGGCGGCAAACGCCGGTGTCGCAAACGGCGCCAGCGCCGCGGCCGCAAAACCCTTCAGGATCGACCGGCGGTCGGTCGCGTGTGTCTCGGTCAGATGCATTTCAGTCTCCACGATGCGCGCGATAAGGAGCAGCGATCAATAGAGCGCCAATGACGGAGCGATGACAGTATGATGATGGGCCAGCCTCCGGCGGTGACCACGATGCGCGACGCGGGTTGCGCGCCGCCGGCCGTCGCGCCATCGCCTCAAGCTGAAGATCGTTCCAGGTCCGGGGCGATCTGCCGGATATCAGAACAAGGCTGCGTCGATCGCCTGTCCGTAGATCATCAAGGCCACGAGGGAGAGCAGCAGGCCCGCGCCCGAGAAGATCACGAGTATCTTCAGGGTCTCGACGTCGAGGTTGGTTCGCGTCGCCCGGGATATCGCCTTCGCCAAAGCAGCCATCATCGCCAGCTCCGAACTGGGCCGCGCGGAGGTGCGGGCCTACGTTCATCTAGCCTCATTGGACGCGTTTGCGTGTGAAGCAGATTACAGCTGAGCCCGCGCGATGCGCCTGAAGCGCGCGCCGACGCGACCTGTCTCGAAGCGGCCCCAACGGATCGGGGCCGGATCGCCGCCCCGTTGCCGTCACGCCAGCGCGGTGATGATGGTGCGGCGCTGCGCGAAGCGTGCGACGTCCTGCTCCTTGATGCCGAAATTGTTGGCGAGGAGGTGGCGCGGCGCTTTCGCCAGCCAGTCCGACAGGCTGCTCTCGTGATAGTTGCCGCTGTCGAGCACGCCGACGATCTCGGTATCCTCGTTGCCGATGTTTTGGATGGAATGTCCGCAATTGCTGGGGATGTAGGCGCATTCGCCGGCCGAGAGCTCCGCGACGGCGACGCGCTTGTCGAACGCGAACAGCGTCACGCGGGCGCGTCCCTTCAGCACATAGTGCCATTCATTGGCGTCGGCGTGCCAATGCGGCTCGTGCATCGCGCCGGGCTTGAGCTTGAGCACCAGTCCCGTCATCGTGCTCGACACCGGAAACTCTCTTGCCGAGGCGACGTAGAGCTGGCCGCCTTCCGTGCTCACGCGCGGCTTCTGCGACATCAGCGGAAAACGATGGGTCTTGTCGTGGTCGAGCGCGCGGGCGAGCTTGGCCTGCGGGCCGTCGAGCGCGAGCACCTCGCCCTGCATGATGTAGGTCTCGGCCTTCGGATCGGCACCGAGGGCTCCTTCGGGAACGCCCAGCGCCTGCGACAGGACGGGAGCATCGTAGCGGCTCATCCAGTCGCTGATGCCGAACGTGCCGTGATCGGAGTAAAGCCCGTCGTCGAAGGCGAGGATGGCGTGACAGGGCGCGGTCCCCAAGGTCTGGATGGCATGGCTGTGGCCTTTCGGGAAGTACCAGAGATCGCCGGGGCCGAGATTGACGATCTCGAGCTGGCCTTGCGGATCGACCACGCTCACCTGGCAATGGCCCTCGACCACATAGGCCCACTCGGCCGAATTATGCCAATGCATTTCGCGCGCGCCGCCGGCATTGACGAAGAGATGCGCGCCGGCAATTCCGGTCGCGAGCGGCAGGCTGCGGGTCGTGACCTCGCGCGCCCATCCGCCGGAGGTGGCCTTGATCGGGGCTTTGTCGAGCGAGGCCGTGAACACCACGGGATCGCCGGACTTGCGCGGGATCGTCTTCAGGAACTCCGATGCCGGGGCGACGTCATAGCCGGCGGCGTGTCCGTCGGGAGCCGCCACCGCGGATCGCAACGCGCCAAGAATTCCGGCGCCGAAAGCTGCCGATTGAATGAAAACACGACGGCTCGATCTGAACATTCCAGAGACTCCAAAATTTCAGCAAGTATCTTTTGCCGCGATGTGCCGGCGTCCGGCCGCCGCTTCGTCGTTCTAAATCCGCCCGATGCAGGCACGCGGTCGAACGCCTGCGGCACCATCATCCGTTGCGATCCCCTGATTTGGACAGGTGTTGCTTTCGACAGTCGGGCTCGCATGCGGTGCGTGAGTTCCGCCGTCACTGCGCGTACAGAAGCAACAGCAGCAGCACGGAGACGAAGGCCGTGATCAATCCGCCCCTGATCAGCGCGGCTGAAGCCGAAATCCTGCCTCGCGCGGAATTGCCGTCGTCCTTGCCTGTCATCGGGTGCCCCTCCACCGCGATGGAACTCGCATTGTCTGTGCTGCGGAACCACATGCTGCTATGGACAGCTGTCGTTTTCGACAGCTCCCCTCCTGGGGCGAAGGCTGTAAGGAGAGGTGCTGACTTTCCGAGCGCCGAAGGGCACCGGCGCCGTTCCGGCTGGAATTCGCCAACCGGCAAATGCCTGACGATTGAGCTTGCAGAAGCCGGGCATTTGGGAAGGATTGCATGATCGCTGAAGGCAGGTGGAATAAGTGCCATCGCTCCTCTTTGTAGATGATCACCCGATTTACAGGGACGCAGTCCGCCGCACCCTCGAACTCGAGATCGAGGATCTGAGCGTCGCCACCGCGGAGAGTTGCAGCGCGACGCTGGAATTCCTCGCCGCCAACGAAGTCGATCTCTGTCTTGCCGACTACCGTCTGCCTGATGGCGACGGATTGTCGCTGCTGCGGGACATCAAGGCGCGCTTTCCGCTGATCGCGGTCGGCCTGCTCTGTGCCGACCTGTCATCGCCGCTTGCGGACGGAGCGACATCGCTCGGCGCCGTCCTCTGCCTCTCCAAGGACAAGACGTCGGCGGATCTGGTCGCCGCCATTCGCATCGCATTCTCGGGCGGCAAGGTCTACGATCCCGTCAGCGGGACGGAAGGAAACACGCTGTCGCTGCGGCGACGGGAGATCCTGATCTATGCGAGCCAGGGGCTGCTGGACAAGCAGATCTGCGAGCGCCTGGGCGTTACCGAGAGCACCATCAGGGCCCATTGGGGACGAATCTTCGAGCAATTGCAGGTCGGCAACCGAACCGAAGCCGTGACCCGGGCGCTGCGCCAGAGGCTGATCTAGATGCCCGCCGGCAGCGCCACCTTGCGCGCCAGCGCCGTCAAGCAGGAGCGCATCCACCTGTTCTTCCGGACGCGGACGATCCCTCGTCTCGGCGGCATCCGGTTTCTCCAGGCGATCTCGACCGGCGGCGCATTCTACACCGGCCTTTTGGTCTGGCTGCTGTGCGACCTGCCGTTCATCCGCGTCGCGATCTGGACCTTCCTGGTGTTCCTGTCGGAATGCTTCATCACCAACATCAACGACGCGTTCCGCCTTGCGTCTCCACCGCAGGACACGCTGTGGCGCTGGGGCTGGGCCAAGGCCGCGCTGTGCGGCGTGAACGCGCTCGCCTGGTCGCTCGGCCCTCTGCTGCTCCACGTCACGGGCGCTCCCGCATCGGTGCTGGTGCCGATGGGCTCCCTCATCTTCTTCGTGACGATCGCAACCTGGATCGTCGGCGCGGACTACACGCCGAGCATGTGGGTCGTGATGATCACCGCGAACGTTCCGGCGGCGCTCTGGCTGCTGAGCTTCGGCGGCGGGCTCGAACAGGTGGCCGGCATCGGCCTGCTGACCCTGCTGCCGTTCACGGTGGCCACCGGCATGATCGCCGCCGGCAAGTCGGAGGCGGCGATCAACAACCGCCTGGACATCGCCGAGTTGCTCGAGATCAAGGCGAAGCAGGCCCAGCAGATCGAGGAGCTGTTCGCCGAGCGCACGCGTTTCTTCAGCGCGGCCAGCCACGATCTGCGTCAGCCGCTGAACGCGATGGGGCTGTATTTCGAGCTGCTGGCACGCTCCTCCGAGCACGGCGACCGCAACGAGATCATCGCGCATTTGCAGGAGTGCGCGGCGAGCCTGCTCCGGCAATTCGACGCCATCATGGGCGTTTCGGCCACCGACGCAGAGATCCGCAACGCAAGCGTCCGCCCCGTCGCCGTTCACGAGATCTTTGCGAGGGTCGCCTCGACGCTCAATCTCGAGGCGCGGCGCAAATCGCTGCGCTTGCGGGTGCCGCCCTCGGAGCTGTGGTGCGCGGTCGATCCGGCGCTGCTCGAACGCGCCTTGCTCAACCTCGTCGGCAACGCGATCAAATATACGACGAAGGGCGCCATCCTGCTGTGCGCGCGCCGCCGGGCCGGCGCCGTCATGATCCAGGTGATCGACACCGGCATCGGGATCGAGCAAAAATATCTCGACGCGATCTTCGATGATTTCTTCCAGGTCGGAAACCCCGAGCGCAACAGGGACAGGGGCCTCGGCATCGGGCTGTCGATCGTCCGCCGTCTCTGCGACGCCATGGGCTGGCCGCTGGAGGTGAAGTCGGTGGTCGGACGGGGGACGACGTTCAGCCTGACGGTGCCGATGGCGGAGGAGATCCCGGCAAGCGCCGAGGTCGAGCCGCACACCCATGTCGAGCGCCTGCCCGATCTGTCGGACCAGCCCGGCGTCCTCGTGATCGACGACGATGCGACGACGCGGGATTCGCTCGGACGGCTCCTGACCAATTGGGGCTACCAATGCGCGCTGTTCGACGCCGGAGATCCGGCCCTTCACTTCCTCGCTCACGATGGTGCGGCCAAGCGATGGATCGTTCTGCTCGACTACCGGCTTGCGGGTGCGGAAACGGGCCTGACGATTGCCGACAAGATCCTGTCGGCTCACGCCGGCCGGACGAGGATCAGCATGATGACCGGCGATATCGGCGCGGAGATCGCCGAAGGCGCCCGCCAGCGCGGCATATTGCTCCTGCGCAAACCCGTGCAACCGATCCGGCTCAACGCGCTGTTGAGCTCGGACATGGCCGCCGAGTAGGACAGGAATAGCAGCGCCATGCATGTTCCGGAAAGCTCCGTCGTCGCCTGCGTCGGCAGCCTTTACCAGGCCGCCCACGATCCGGCCTCCTGGCCGGACGCGATCGAGCAGCTTCGCACCTTGTTCAACGGCTCGAAGGCCTGCCTCGTCAGGATGGGACCCGAGCGCCGCCCGGGCGACCTGATCGCGCCGAACAACGATCCCGCATTCCAGGATCGCTACATCGCGGAATTCGCCGACGAGCCCAACATCGTCGAGAGCGCGCTGGCGCGGGCGTCGGTCGGCTCGGCCTATAGCGATCTCGGCTTCATCGGACAGGAGACGCTGCGGGCGAGCCGTCTCTGGAACGAGTGGATGGCCCCGCAGGACATGTATGGCGGGCTGACCTGCAAGCTGGCGGCCTCGCAACAATCCTCCTGGTTCTTCGACGTGCAGCGCGGCCGCAACCAGACGGCATTCGATGCCGCGGAGCTAGAACTGCTGAAGACGATCTCGCCGCATCTTGCGCGCGCCGTCGAGATCGGCAGGCAGGCGGGCATCGCGCAGCTGGTGTCCGCGAGCCTGCCGTTCGCGGTCCTCGCGGTCGACCCGCAGCTGCGTGTCCTCGCCCGGAACGAGGCAGCCGAGCAGATCCTGTCCGATCAGCAGGGCGGCATCTTCCTGCGCAGGGGCCTGCTTGCGGCCTCGGACGGCAGGAGCGAGGCAAGGCTGCGCCAACTCGTTGTCGACTGCTGTGCCGTTCAGTCCGGCGCGCTGCCGGACCCCGGCGGTGATCTGCTCATCGCCCCGGGATCACAGGTCAACGATCCCGCGACCCTGGCGGTTTCGGTGGCACCGTCGATGGCGCGCGATGTCCCCGCCATTGCGCTGGAGCCGTGCGCGGTGGTGATCGTGCGCCGGATCGTGCAGGACATGCCGGCCGGATTTGCCGAGACGATCTCCGGATTCTTCGACCTGACCCCGCAGGAGGCACGCGTCGCCGCAGGCCTCGCCGGCGGCCACGCGCTCAAGGAGATCGCCGACCGGATCGGCATTCGCATGAGCACGGCGCGGAGCCATCTCATCCGGGTGTTCTACAAGACCGGCACCAGCCAGCAGAGCGAGCTCGTCGCCATGCTGAAGAACGTGCAGGTGACGTTGCCGCGCTAGCAGGCCGAACCTTGCGCGAGGCTTGCGCCGCGAAGCAGGCGGCCGGCCGTCCGGCTTTCGACCATGACCAGAATCGTGCATGTCTGCCGATCTGGACAGCGAGAGTTGATCGTGACTTGACCGGACATCGCGAGCACCGAACCGCCAGCACGAGTCCGATGACAGTCCGGAGCGCGCCAGCGGCGGATACACCGGCCGCGCTCTGCGAAGCGGGCCTTCGGCATTTCAGGGACGGGCGGCAGCTCGAGGCGCGTGCCTGCTGCGAGCAGGCGCTCGCGATCGATGCGGCGCATGCGGACGCGCAGCATCTGATGGGGCTGCTGTTTCTCCACGCCGAACAATACAGCGACGCCATGGCCTGGATCGTCCGCGCGATCCAGCGAGCCCCCAGGCCCGAATATCTTGCGAGCTTCGCGACGGCGCTGCAGCGCCATGGGCGTTTCGCGGAAGCTCTCAACGTCCTTGACAAGGCGATCCAGCTTCGGCCTGACGACGCCGCGCTGTGGCGGCAGCAGGGCGACATTCGCATTCAGCTTGGGCGCCTCGATCAGGCCGTCCTGAGCCTTCAACACGCGCTCAAGCTCGATCCGCATCATCACGACGCCCTGTATAAGACCGGCGCAGTTCTCCACAATCTCGGGCGGAACGAGGAGGCGATGACCTATCTCGACCTGAGCGAGAGGCTGTTCCCGAACCATGCTCCGACGCTGGAGGCGCGCGCATCGGCTCTCTACAATCTGAAACGGTTCGCGGAAGCCGAGACCGAAGCGAGGCGGGCGCACCAGCTCGCGCCCGGCAATGCCGACACCTGCAACAGACTGGGCCTGTCGTTGCGGCGCCTCGGCAGGAACGACGAGGCGCTGACATGGTTCGAGAAAGCCATCGCGATCCGGCCGCGCTTCGTCGACGCCTTCGACAACAGACTGGTCGCGCTTTTCAACCTGCATCGCTTCGACGAGGTCTTCGCGCTGTCCGACCAGATGAAGTCGCTCGGGCTGAGCAATGCGGTGACAGAGTGGAATGTGACCCTGGCGCAGCTCCTGACGGGCGATTACGAGTCCGGCTGGCGCGGACACCACGTCCGGCTGAAACTGCCCTCGGCAAAATACCCCCAATTTCCGCGACCGATGTGGCTCGGCGAAGACAGCGTTGAGGGCAAGACCATCCTGGTCGCGGCCGACGAGGGACTGGGCGACACCATTCATTTCGTCCGCTACGTGCCCCTGCTGGCGCAGCGCGGCGCACGCGTTCTTCTCGCCGTTCAAGACCCGCTGCATCGCCTCCTGTCAAACCTGAGCGGCGTGTCCCTGTGCGTTCCGGCGTCGGACCTGAGCATGCTGCCGGATTTCGATCTGCATTGCCCGGTCTCCAGCCTTCCGCTCGCCTTCGGAACGCGTCTCGATACGATCCCGGCGGACACCCCGTATCTGCCCTCCGCTCCAAGCAGCCGCATTCAAGCCTGGGATAATCGCCTTGGTCCTCACACCAGGCTCCGCGTTGGGCTGGTCTGGTCCGGCGATCCCGGCCACGTCAACGATCTCACGCGCTCGATTCCGCTGCGAACGCTGTCGCGTATCCTCGACGTCGATGCCAGCTTTGTCAGCCTGCAAAAGGCCCCGCGCCCCGATGATGCGGCGATGCTGCGGGAGCGGCACGACATTGTCGACCTGACCGCCGACCTCACCGACTTCAGCGAGACCGCCGCCCTGATCGCTTGCCTCGATCTCGTGATCACGGTCGACACCAGCGTCGCCCATCTCGCCGGCGCGCTCGGCCGTCCAACCTGGATCTTGCTGCCGTGGACGCCCGACTACCGCTGGCTGCTCGGCCGCGACGACAGCCCCTGGTATCCGAGCGTGCGGCTGTTCCGGCAGAGCGAGACGCGCGACTACGAGCGCGTGCTCGATCGCGTGCGGGAGGAATTGCGTGCACGGGCGGCAGCGTTTCGAACGGGCTCGCCGTAAGCCCCGTCACGCGGCTGAGCGAGAGGTTGAGGCCTATTGCACCTCGATGTTGGCGTCCTTCACGAGCTTGCGCCAGCGGTCCTCTTCCTGCCCGACATAGCGATCGAGCTGCTCCGGAGAGCCGCCCACCATGATGAGGCCTTCGTTGGCCTCGAGCTGCTTGAAGCCGCCGGACTGGACGGCCTTTGCGACCGCCTGATTCAGGCGCGCAATTACGGGAGCAGGCGTCCTGGCGGGCGCGTACAATCCGTACCACGACTCCGCGGCATAACCGGGCACGCCCGCCTCGGCGACGGTCGGCAATTGCGGAAACGCCGTCGAACGCTCGGCGGACGTGACCGCCAGCGCCCGGAGCTGGCCCGCGGCCACCAGCGAGGCCGCACTTGCCACGGTGGTGAACATCACGTCGATCTGTCCGCCCAGGAGATCGCTGATCGCAGGCGCCGCGCCCTTGTAGGGCACTGCCGTCATCTTGACCTTCGCCAGCGCGTTGAACAGCTCGCCGGCGAGATGGGCCGAGGTGCCGGTGCCGAACGTGCCGAAATTGAGCTTGCCCGGATTGGCCCTGGCTTCGGCGATCAGATCGGAGATCGAGTTGATCTTCGACGTGGGGTTGACGACGACGATGTTGAACGAGCGCGCGATCAGCGAGACCGCCGCAAAGTCCTTGTGCGGATCGAATGGCAGCTTGTTATAGAGGCTCGGGTTGACCGCGTGCGCGAAGGTGGCCATCAGCAGCGAATAGCCGTCGGGATCGCTGGTGGCGACCGTCTGGGTGCCGATGATGGTCCCGGCGCCCGGCTTGTTCTCGATGATGACGGATTTGCCGAGGTCCGTCTGGATTTCCTGCGCCGTCGTTCGCGCGATGATGTCGGTGCCGCCGCCGGCTGCGAAGGGCACCACGATCTTGATGATTTTGTCCGGATATTCGGCGCGCGCCGGCGCGACGCCCAGCCCTGTGACGATTGCACAGGCGAGGATGACGAGGCTGAGTCTACGCCGCACGGCAAAACCCCTCTTGCGAGCGCCGTCGCGATTGATGTCGTCGCCAATGGCCATCTGGAGCTCCATCCGATTTTGTTCAGACATTGAGAACAACCAATCCGTCTGCCGCCTTCACGCCCTGGCCCGCCGGCAGCACGAACACCGGGTTGATTTCGGCCTCGGCGAGGCGATCGCCGAGCTGCGCGACCATGCGCGAGAAAGCGACGATCGTTGCCGCGAGCGCGTCGACATCGCATTTCGGCCGGCCCCGAAAGCCGTCCAGCAAGGGCCACGTGACGAGATCGCGGGCCATCGCGCCAGCCTCGGACAGACTGAGGCTGCCCTCCGGTGGGAGCAGGCGCATCGTGGTGTCCTTGAACAGTTCGGCGGTGACGCCGCCCATGCCGAGCAGGATCGCGGTGCCCAGGGGATCGCGATGCATCCCGAGAATGATCTCGACGCCGCCCGAGATCATCTCCTGAACCAGGAAACATTCGGGGCGCGTCCCGGTCCTCGCCTCGACCTCCGCCGCCATCGCGGTCAGGCGGCCGCCGATCGTTTCAGCGGTCAGGCCCACCGCGACGCCGCCGACGTCGCTCTTGTGCGCGATCTCGCGCGAGAGAATCTTGAGCACGACCCGGCCACCGAAGTCGCGCGCGGCCTGTTCGGCTTCGGCCGATGTCGCGACCACCTTCTCCGCGACGACCGGAACGCCGAAACGGGCGAACAGCGCCTTGGCCTGGGCCTCATCCAGCGATCCCGCCGGAAGGTCGCCGATATCGATCGCCGGCGCGATCGAACCGGATGTCTGGACCTGTTCCGGCATCTTGGCCTGCAAGAGCCCGTCGAGCGCGGCGGCGCAGCTCTCGGCCGACGTATAGGCCGGGACACCTCGCTGCGTGAGGACGGAGCCCACCTCGGGCGCGTAGGGGCTCACATAGGCAATGACGGGCTTGTCGCTCATCGGCAGGCAGTCCCGGATGGCATCGGCCATCAGGGTCGGCGATCCCACCGCCGACGAGCCGACGATGACGGTCAGCGCATCGTAGGAGGGACTTGCGAGCAGGATGCGGATGGCGGCGCGCAGCAGATCGGGTTGAAGGCCGGCGAGCGTCACGTCGATCGGATTGCGATCGAGGTTGGCGTGCGATCCCGACTGAAGGCCGCGCAATTGCGCGGCCGTCTCGGCATCGGGAGCGGGTGTCGCGAAGCCGGCAACGCCGAGACTGTCGGACACGATCGTGCCGGCGCCGCCGGTCGAGGTGAGGATCGCCACGCGCTTGCCGGACAGCTTCCGCCCCGTCGCAAGGGCCGCGGGAATGTCGAGCAGGTCTTCGAACGTCTTCGCGCGGATGACGCCGAGCTGCCCGAACAAGGCGTCGTACATGCGGTCGGAGCCTGCGAGCGCCCCCGTATGCGAGACGGCGGCCTTTGCACCCGCTTCCGATCGCCCGATCTTGAAGGCGACGACGGGTTTGCCGGCGCGGCGTGCCTTGAGCACCGCCTGGCGAAAGCGAGCCGGGTTGCGGATCGCCTCGATATAGAGCGCGATGACTTTGGTCGCGTTGTCGTCGGCAAGGAAGTCGATGAAGTCGGCGAGCTCGAGATCGGCCTCGTTGCTGGTCGACACCAGCTTGGACAGCCCCACCCCGCGCGCCGCGGCGCGCGACAGCAGGGCGCCGAGAATGCCCCCGCTTTGCGAGACCAGCCCGATGGCACCTAGCGGGAAATGATCCATCGCCAGCGCGCCGGATGCCGACAGCACGATATTGTCGGTGAGATTGACGAGGCCGATCGTGTTCGGCCCCAGCAGGCGCATGGAGCCGGCAGCGTCCATGAGCTGCTTCTGGCGCGCGGCACCTTCCGCGCCGGTCTCGGTGTAGCCGCTGGCGAGGACGATCGCGGCAGCGGCTCCCCGCTCCGACAGTTCGCGCACCGCGATGTGCGCGCGCTCCGCCCCGAGCAGGACAATGCCGACGTCGGGCACATCAGGCAGCGACGCAACGTCGGCGTAGCAGCGCAGACCGCCGATGTTCGCGACCTTGGGATTGACGGGATAGATCTCACCGGCGAAGCCGTGCTTCTGGAGATAGGAGACCGGTCGCCCCGACGTCTTGCTAGGGTCCGCAGACGCGCCAATCACCGCGATGCGGCGTGGCCGGATCAGGCGTTCGATCGCATCCATCGCTCAATCCTTCGACGCGGATTGCGCCAGGAACGCCGTCACGGCGTCCCGATGCTCGGCGCTGGTGTAGCAGATGGCCTGCGCCTGGCTGCCGAGACTGAAAATGTCATGCGCGGAATGCTCGAAGGTTTCATTCAGGATCTTCTTGCCCAGCGCGAGGGCGGTGGGAGACCCCTGGGCCAATTCGGCCGCCCAGGCCTGCGCGGCCGGCAGGAGTTCGCTCGAGGCCACCTTGCGATCGACGATGCCGAGCGAGAGCGCTTCGTCGGCCTCGACCATGCGACCGGTGAAGATCAGCTCCTTGGCCTTGGGAAGCCCCACCCGGCGCGGCAGGAAATACAGGCCGCCGCCGTCGGGGATCAGGCCTCGCTTGATGTAGGACCAGGTGAATTTCGATCGCTCCGTTCCCATCACGAAGTCGCAGGCCAGCGCGGTGTCCGCGCCGAGGCCCGCCGCGGCGCCGTTGACGGCGGCAATCGTCGGCTTCGGCAGGCCGAGCAGGAACGACTGCACGTGGTGCACGCCCTGCTGACGGCTCCATCCGTTGAATGCGACCTCGCCCTGCGGCGATTCGAGCCGCCGCTTCATGCCGCTGATGTCGCCGCCGGCGCAGAAGGCGTTGCCGCGACCGGTCAGCACCAGGGCCTTGATCGCGTTGTCGCGAGCGACGGTTTCGAGCGCTTGGACGAACTCGGCGCGCATGTCGTCGCTCATGGCGTTGCGCCGTTCCGGCCGGTTGAAGGCAATCGTCGCGATACCGGCTTCGACGGAAAATTCGATGAGCTGATAGGACATGGCAGGCTCCTTGGCGGGAGTCGTTAAGCCGTGCGCGGGCAGGCATTCTTCTTCCCTGTGGCTATAGCGGCTTGCATCCCCCGGAACATCCCCCTAATTCCACTTAGTGGAAATGGCCAAATGGAAATGTTTTGGGAGGCTGGATGTGGCGCAGGCGCGCAGATATGCGGGTGGGATCGACGGCAACCGGTCGCTCGAAAGGGGCGTCGAGATCCTCAGGGCTTTCCGTCCGGGCGTCGATACGCTGGGCAACGGCGAGATCGCAGAGCGAACCGGATTGCCGCGATCGACGGTCAGCCGGCTGACGAAAACGCTGGTCAATTCCGGGATGCTCGACGAAGTCCGCACCGAGCGGACCTACCGCCTTGCCGCGTCCGTCATCAGTATCGGTCACGCGATGCGAACGGGATCGCCCGTGCTCAACGCAATCGGCGCGATGATGCGCGCCGAGTCGGCGAAGCGGCGGCTCAACGTCGGGTTGGCGACCGCGGACCGCACCATGATGGTCTATCTCGAATCGATCCGCTACAGCCCGCGCGCGGCACTGCGCAACGTGGTCGCCGGTCAGCAGGTCCCGATGGAGCTGACGTCGCTTGGCCGCGCCTATCTGGCCGGCATTGCCGCATCCGAGCGCGAGCGATTGCTGAAACTGTTCAAGCGGCGCAGCGCTGCGGCAACGAAGGCGCTGCTCGCGGATGTCAGGAGATCGATCAGCTCCGTCGAACGCCACGGCTATTGCGCGGTGTCTTGGCAGCCTGCCGTTCTTGCCGTCGCAACGCCGATCCTGCTGGAAGGGCTTCCGGTCTACGCACTCAATATGAGCCTGCAGAACGTCGACCGGTCCGACGCGCTGGCGAGCGAGATGGGCGCGTATCTCAAAGCCTTCGCGGAGAAGTGCAAGGAGGTGCTGGCGGGCCGGTGAAGCCGATTGGCAACGGCACCCGCGTGCGCCCGGTTATGTCAGGCCGTTACAATTTTCCATAGACCCGCCCGGCGACCGCCTTCAGGCGCTCGACCGAGCCGGACTCGGGATGCGGCTTGACGGGCGCAAACAGGATCGACGCCTGCCTGCCGTTCTTCCAGACATAGATGGTGACGGCATTGCCGTTGCCCTTGGTGCAGGAATGCTCGCCGAACGCTTCGCTGCCGAGCTCGGGTATCGCCACGTGCTTGCAAGGGCCCGCACGTTTCATCATGCCGATGGCCGTGTCGCGCGAGGTCGCGATCACCGAGACGGTCATGGTGTTGGCTTCGCGGTCGAACATCATGCAGCTGCCGGCGCCGGTGCGCTGGACCTCGAGCGTGCTGTTGTCGAGAAAACCGTCGGCATCCGCGGCCGTGAGCCACTCGCAATTGCCGAACCGCTCGCTGCTCCTGCTCACGTTGGCGACGGCAATGCGCGCGGTTTCGGTGAGCGGCCCGAGCAGCGTATCGTCGGCGCGCCGGCCGGTTGGATAGACGGTGATCTGGAGAATGTCATCGCCGGACAAGGCGACGACCGAGGCCTCCTGGCGCTCCGCGCCGGCGGCGCTCGTTCCGCCCTGGCCTTCCTCGCCGATCCCCGCGACTGCGTTCAGCGACATGCGCTCGCCAAGCGTCTTGACGAAGGTCGCGTACAATTCCCTGGCGCGGTCCTTGTCGGGATTGCGGAACACGGTCAGCATCATCGTGTCGCCGCGCCCGCCCCGGTAGATGCAGCCGCGACCGTCCTGATTTGAGATCAGGGACCATTTGAGCGCCGGCATCGCGCGGGCGAGCTCCTGGGCGCTGATGAACGGGCAGGTTTCGGCCGCGCGCGCGGGAAGCACCGGGACGGTTGCGATTGCAAGGAAGAGAGCGAGGCAGGAGAACAGACGATCGATGGGACGCATGAGACAAGCCCTACTATCGAAACGGCGCGCCCGGAACGATCGAACGTCGGTCACTGCCCCTGATATTCGGCCCAGCAGTCCGCCGTTTCATAGACCCGGACGGCCCACAGCTGCGGAAGGCTTGGCTTCAACCGGTCCCAGATCCAGATCGCGATGTTCTCGGCGGTCGGGTTCTCGAGGCCTTTGACCTCGTTCAGGCAGCGGTGATCCAGCGCCTCCAGGATGCCGGCGAAGCATTTTTCGATATCGAAGAAGTCCGCGACGAAACCGGTATGCGGATCGACCGGACCGTCCAGCTGGACCTCGACCCGATAGGAATGACCATGGAGCCGGCGGCATCGGTGGGTCTCGGGCACGTTGGGCAGCCGATGCGCCGCCTCGAACTTGAACGCCTGCGATATCCTCATTCCGCTCCTCACACGGCCTCGCCATCCGGTCGTCGCCGTCCGGTCTTGGGCCCGTCTGTCTCGAGCCCGTCTGGCGGCCACGTGCTGCCTTGTCCTGACCTTTCGTCGAAGAATGGCGCGCCCGGAACGATTCGAACGTCCGACCCTCAGATTCGTAGTCTGATGCTCTATCCAGCTGAGCTACGGGCGCGTTTTTCGCGAACTGTGCGGGCTGGCCCGCAGGCAGCCTCCGGACAGCGCCGGAGGGGGTGCGAAAGAGCGCTCTGACTAACCGCTCTTGCCCCAATTGGCAAGGTCCGGATTGGGGAGATTTTACACCGGAATGACGGTTTTCCGGGAATCGGCCACTGGCCGACTACGCCCTCTGCCGCTCGTTGCGGATGGAGAGGAGTTCCACGGGGCGGTCGGGGATGACGATGCGGAAGGTGGCGCCGATGGTGCCTTCGACCAAATGGATGTCGCCGCCATGGGCGCGGACCAGCTCGGCTGCGATCGCAAGGCCCAGCCCGCTGCCGCCGGGTCGGCCGGAGGTCTGGAATGCCTCGAACAGATGGTCCCGGGTCTTCTGGGGCACGCCGGGGCCGGTGTCGGAGACCTCCAGGATGGCGACGGCGCCCTCGCGCTTGCCCGTGATCCGGATCTGCTGTGCGCCGCCGCCCTCCGACGCATGGCTCTCCAGCGCCTGGGCGGCATTGCGGACGAGGTTGAGCAGCACGCGGAACAACTGGTCGGGGTCGGCATCGACCGCGAGCCCGCGCTCGATCGCGGCGACCCAGACGATCGTGGCGTCGGAGGCGAGACCGGCGGTCTCGCGCACCTCCAGCACGACAGGCTCGATCAGGATCATGCGGCGGTCGGGCGCGGCTTCCTGGGCGCGGCCATAGGACAGCGTCGACTGGCAGAAGGCGATGGCGCGTTCGAGCGAACGCACCAGCTTCGGCGCGAAACGCTGCACCCGCGGATCCGGCACGCTGGCGAGCTGGTCCGACAAAAGCTGCGCGGAGGCGAGCAGATTGCGGAGGTCGTGGTTGATCTTGGACACCGCGAGGCCGAGCGCGGCGAGCCGGCTTTTCTGATGCAGCATCGACATCAGATCGCGCTGCATGTCGGATAGCTCGCGCTCGGCGACGCCGATCTCGTCGCTGCGCTGGCTCGGCACGATGATCCGCGCCGAGCTTTCGGGGTTTTCGTGGAAGCCGACCAGGCTGGCGGTGAGCCGCCGCATCGGCCGCACGAATAGATAATGGAGTGCGAGATAGACGAGGCCCGCGGTCAGCACGCCGATGATCAGCGCGACCACCACGACATTGCGGGAGAAGCGGTACATCGACTGCCGCAGCGGCAATTCGTCGGTCACGATCTCGACGAACTGGGCGTTGCCGACGCCGGGGCCGACGATGCGGATCGGCTGGTTGCCGGTCTCCAGCATCATCTGGAACGAGCCGGTGATCGCCTCCCACACGGTCATGTCGCGCAGATCGACGTCATGCTCGATCGCCGTCGGCAGATTGTCGCTGGCGAGCAGCCGGCGCTGCTGGCCCATCTTGATGGCGACGGCGCGGGCGTTGATGCTTTTCAGGATCTCGCGCGACAGCGAATCCGGGACCATGCCGAGCGGCGCGGCATCGAGCACAAGCGCCGCCGTGTTGGCGGCCGCGACGCGGTCGTTCAGCCGGTTGACCCAGAAGTTGGCGATGGCGGGGACGTAGAGCAGGATGGCCGCGATCATCACCAGCGGAACGGTCAGCAGCAGCAGCTTGCCGGACAGCCCGAGCCCGCCCGGCCCACGCGGCCGGGTCGCCGGTGGATCCGGCTGATCCGCGTCCTGGATCGGCTGGATGTCTGTCGCTGCCACGAAATTCGTCCTCACTGACTTCCGGTGAAACGATCTTGCCGGTGAACGATCTGACGGAGGAAGGATGCGGCCCGCCCCCGGCCCGGTCAAATTACGGATCGCTAATCTCCCAAGGTGGGATGTAAGCGCTGATAGGACAAGTCGCTACCTCAAGGGTTAAAAACCCCGCACAAACAGCGATATTCACCGGAATCGTGCGCTTGTGCGGCGTTGACGAAAACAAGGCGCTCGCATATAAGCCGCGCAAATTGTCCGCGATGAACCCGGTGTGATGCCGGGAGCGGCTCTCTTGGGGCCGAAAAGGGCCCGTTTTGGGCCGCTTCTTCCGGACTTTCCATCAATTCTACAGGCAAATTGCCCGGTCAGCGGAGAAAAACCCGTGAAGCGGACTTATCAACCCAGCAAACTGGTGCGCAAGCGCCGTCACGGTTTCCGTGCTCGTCTCGCCACGGCCGGCGGCCGCAAGGTGCTCGCCGCCCGCCGCGCCCGCGGCCGCAAGCGTCTGAGCGCCTGAGCCGGACCCCCATTTTTGGGATTTCATCATGGATCGGCTGAGGCAGCGAGCGGATTTCCTCGCCGTTGCCAATGGCGCGCGGGCGAA
>Ga0065165_1000414_pt1 | contig 67711 bp, 61 predicted proteins | sample AraplaMF_Cvi_mMF_FD_63813 | JGI IMG/M metagenome (GOLD analysis project Ga0065165, IMG submission 63813) | Arabidopsis root microbial communities from the University of North Carolina, USA - plate scrape MF_Cvi_mMF (version 2) (version 3) | ecosystem: Host-associated > Plants > Roots >... | reverse complement strand
CCCCACCCTGATCGCTTCGCGATCTGTCCCTCCCCATTAAGGGAGGGGCCGGATCATCCTTCCAGCGCGGCCTCGACTACGCAGACCACGCCCTCTGGCCGGAACTCCAGCCGCACCTGGCCGCCCAGCTCGTCGGCCAGTCCCTGCTCCAGCAGGCGCGCGCCGAAGCCGCGGCGCGCCGGCTTGGCCACCGGCGGACCGCCGCTCTCGCGCCAGGTCAGCTCCAGCCTGCCGCCGTCCGTCGTCCAGCGCACCTCCACCCGCCCCTCGGGCGCCGAGAGCGCGCCGTACTTCACCGCATTGGTGGCCAGCTCATGCATGGCCAAGCCCAGGGCCACCGCGGTCTTGGGCTCCAGGTCCACCGACGGCCCCAGCGCCGTCAGCCGTCCGTCGCCGGCGTGGTGTGGGGCCAGCGCCTCGGCCACGATGCTGGCGATCGGGGCCGCCTCCCAACTCTGCTGCGTCAGTACGTCGTGCGCCGCCGACAGCGCCGCCAGCCGCCCCTCGAACGCCTCCACCGCGCTGCGCGGCGCCGAGCTCGGCCGAAACGATTGCCAGGCGATCCCCTGCACGATGGCCAGGGTGTTCTTCACCCGGTGGTTCAGTTCGTTGATGAGCAGCTGCTGGTGCTGTTCGGCCGTCTTGCGGGCGGTGACGTCCACATTGGTGCCCACCATCCGGTGCGGCGTGCCGTCGGGCAGGTAGAGGAACCGCGCCGAGCCCTCCACCCAACGCACCGCCCCATCCGGCCGGCGGATGCGGAACTGGAACGACATGGTCTCCCGCTTGGCCGCCATGGCCGCGGACATCTCGGCCTCCATGCGTCCCAGGTCCTCGTCCAGCACCTGCTTGCGCCAGTCGCCGATATCGCCGCCGAAGCTGCCCTCGGGCAGGCCGAAGACCATCTCCTCCTCGCGGTTCCAGACCACCTTCCCGCTCGGGATGTGCCAGTCGAAGATGCCGATGGCGTGGGCCTCGACGGCGAGGTCCAGCCGCTGCTGGCTGCGCCGCATCGCCCGCTCGGCGGCCGCGCGCTCGGTGACGTCGTCGATGGAGACCCCGACGCCCTCGTCGGCCAGGGGCGCGATCCTCACCTCCACGGTCCGCCCGGCCCGGAACGCCGACGGCGCGGTCATCCGGCTGGCCTTGCGCTGGTCCATGGCCGCCTGCAGAAGCCGGCCGAACTCGCCCTCCTTGTCGGGATACAGCTCCCAGAAGCTGCGCCCCAGGATCGCCTCGCGCGCCAGGCCGAAGAATTCCTCGGCCGAGCGGTTGAACAGCATGATGCGCCAGTCGCGGTCGACGGCGTAATAGACGTCGCTGATGCTCTCCAGCACCGCCGCCAGCCGCGCGTCCGCCATTGGATCTGGCCGGGCCTTGCTCAAAACCGTCCTACGCCTGTGAGAACTCGAAGCGTGATCAAGCCACAGCCCGCCGCGCACGTCACGATACAACCCTGTCTTGGTCTTGTGGCCGAGCGCGGGGCGCCCTCATGATCAGCTAGGAGTTGCAAGCACTTAGGAGCGGACCTCATTCCGGAGACCCCGGCGCGCCTCCGAGCGGCCCAGGACCGCCAGATGGCCGAGCTGCTCGACAGCATCGGCGACGGCTTCATGGCGTTCGACTTCGACTGGCGCGTCACGTACTGCAACCGCGCCGCGGAAGCGCACTACAACCTGCGCCGTGAGGACGCCCTCGGGCGCATCGCCTGGGACCTGGCCGAGCTGGGCGCCGACGGCGAAATGCGCAGCTTCCTCGAGCGCGCCATGACCTCGCGCATCGAGGTCGAAGCCGAGGCGGATTCGGAACTGCGCCCCGGCATGTGGTTCCACCTGCGGGCCTTCCCGATCGAGGACGGGCTGGCCGTCACCTTCCGCGACATCACCGAACGCCGCCAGCGTGCGCGCCGCGAACGCGAACAGGCCGCGCGCCTGGAACTCGCCCTGGCCACCTCCGGCTTCGGCGACTGGCGCTGGGACCTGTCCAGCGACCTGACCGACATGTCCCCCCGCGCCGCCGAGCTGGTGGGCATCGAGCCCGGCCCGACCATGACCTGGGGCGAGATGCTGCAGCACGTCCACCCGGACGATCGCGAGCCGGCGCGCGTCGCGGTGATCCAGGCGCTCACCGACCTGACGCCCTACGAGATCGAGTATCGCGTGACGCGACCCAGCGACGGCGCAGAGCGCTGGATCCGGATCCGGGCCCGCGTCCAGGCCGGAGACCACGGACAGCCGATCGGCATGTTCGGCGTGCTGGCCGACATCACTGAGGTCAAGCTGGAGGACGCGCGCATCCGCGCCGACCGCGCGCGCCTGGCCGAAAGCGAGTCCCGTCAACGGCTGCTGATCAACGAGCTGAACCACCGGGTGAAGAACACCCTGGCGACCATCCAGTCGCTGGCGCGGCAGACCCTGCGCGAGGGCGTGCCGGCCGCCGAGGCGCGCGAGCGGCTCACCGAACGCCTGCTGGCCCTGTCGACGGCCCACAACGTGCTCACGCGCGAGAACTGGGAAAGCGCCGAGATCACCGACATCGCCCGCGAGGCGGTGCGGCCCTACGACGACCCCGAGGGCCCGCGCATCCGCATCGAAGGACCTCGCGCCCGCCTGGCGCCGAACGTGGCCCTGGCGATCTCGATGGCGCTGCACGAGCTCGCCACCAACGCCCAGAAGTACGGTGCGCTATCCGCGCCCGATGGGATGGTGCGGCTTCGCTGGACGGCCGCGTCCGGCGGCGCGGCGATCGATCTGGAATGGCGCGAGGAAGGCGGGCCGCCCGTGACGCCCCCCGCGTCGCGCGGCTTCGGGACGCGGCTGCTCTCAGGCCTGACGGCCGAGCTCGGGGCGCCGGCGGCCATCGACTATGCGCCCGATGGCGTGGTCTGCCGGCTGCGAGCGCCGGTGACCTGAGCTACACCGCGGCCCGCGGCCGGGCCAGCAGGCGGCCGATGCGCTGCAGCAGCTGGGCGTGGTTGAACGGCTTGGACAGGTAGTCCCGCGCGCCGAGCTGCACGGCCTTCGACACGTCGCCGGCGTTGTTGCGCGCGGTCAGCACCATGGTCGGGGTCTTCGAGGTCAGGCCGTTGGCCTGCATATGCTTCAGCACGCCGAAGCCGTCGAGCACCGGCATGTTGATGTCCAGCACCATCGCCTCGGGCTTGAACTCGGCCAGGACGTGGATCGCCTCGTTGCCGTTTCGGGCCGTGCGCGTGTCGAAGCCGGCGATCCCCAGGCGCGTCGTGATGAGCTCCAGGATGTGGGCGTCGTCGTCGACCACCAGGATGCGGCGGGCCCGCTCAACCAGTTGCATGGGTCGTTTCCTCCTCATCCGCGAACCAGCGCATGGCGCTCGCGATCGCGGCGTACATCTCCAACGGCTGGATCGGCTTGCGGACCACGCCGTCAAAGCCCGCCAGCTCGCCCTCGCCCTCCATCTCCGCGTCGGCCGTGAACGCCAGCACCGGCATGTACTGGTTCGGCCCCGGCCGGGCGCGCAAGCGCTCCAGCGCGCGGCGCCCGTCCAGGCCGGGCATGCGCAGGTCCATCAGCACAATGTCGACCGGCAGCAGCGCCAGCGCCGCGACCGCCTCCTCGCCGTCGGATGCTTCCTCCACGTCCGCGCCCGCGGCCGTCAGGATGCGCCGCGCCAGCTCGCGGTTCACCGGATTGTCGTCCACCACAAAGACGCGCGCGCCCTCGATCGAGGCTACATCGACGGTCTCGTCCTCCGCCTCCACCGTCAGCGCCGCCGGCGCCGGCAACACGATGCGGAAGGTCGCACCCTGGCCCAGCGTGCTCTCGACGCCGATCTCGCCGCCCATCGCCTCGGCCAGGCCGCGGCTGATCGCCAGCCCCAGGCCGGTGCCGCCGTGCGAGCGGGTGAGCGACCCGTCGATCTGGGTGAAGCGCTGGAACAGCCGCCCCTGCGCTTCCTCGTCGAGCCCCGGCCCGGTGTCGATCACCTCGACGGCCACGCGCTCGCCGTCCAAGGGCGCGACGCGCAGGGTCACGCGGCCCTCGCTCGTGAACTTCACCGCGTTGCCGATCAGGTTCACCAGCATCTGCCGCAGCCGATCGCCGTCCAGCATCGCGACCGGCGGCGTGCCGGCTTCGGTCACGAACGACAGCGCCAGCCCCTTCTCATCGGCCTGGCCGGTGAAGAGCTGCAGCGTCTCCTCGCAGGCGCCGACCAGGTCGGTCGGGCGCGGCCGGATCTCGAACTTCCCCGCCTCGATCTTCGAGAAGTCGAGGATGTCGTTGACGATGGCCAGCAGGCCGTTGCCCGCCCCGGCGATCCGGCGGACATAGCCCGCCGCGGCCGGCTCCAGCGGCATCTCCTCCAGGAGGGTCGTAAAGCCCAGCACGGCGGTCAGCGGTGTGCGGATTTCATGGCTCATGTTGGCCAGGAACTGCGACTTGGCCGCCGCCGCTTCCTCGGCCTCGGTGCGAGCCGCCGCCAGCGCGGCCTCCTGCTCGACCTGATGGCTGATGTCGCGGACCACATCCAGGAAGCCCGTCGGCTCGCCTGTCTCCGGGTCGCGCAGCAGCGTCGGGCTCGACTCGAACCAGTTCCAGCCGCCGCTGACGTGATCCCGCCCGCGCCAGCGCGCGCGCCGGCTGGGACCGCCTTCGGTCAACTCTCGGAACACCGCGGCCATCTCGGCCCAGTCGTCGGGGTGCACCGAGTCCCGCGCCTCCCGGCCCTGGATCTCCTCCGGCGAAATGCCGTAGCGGGCGACCGACGGACTCACATAGGTGGAACGCCCGTCCAGGCCGGCCACAAAGATCAGGTCCGACATGTTCTCGGCGATGAGGCGATAGCGCGCCTCGGTCGCCTGCTGCGCCGCCTCGGCCGCCTTGCGGGCGGTCAGGTCCTGCACCTCGCTCACATAGTGCTTCGGCGAGCCGTCCGGGTGGCGCACCAGGGCCACGGTCAGCTGCACCCACAGATAGGTCCCGTCCGCCTTGCGGAAGCGGCGCTCGGCCTCGTAGCTTTGGATCTCTCCGGCCAGCAGCCGCTGGGTGTTCTCGGCGCTGAGCCCGATCTGGTCCGGGTGGGCCAGGCTGTGGGTGGTCAAGCCCAGGATCTGCTCGGCCTCGTAGCCCAGCATCCGGCACAGTGCGTCGTTCACCCGGAACAGCCGGCCGTCCAGGCCCGTCAGCACCTTGCCGATGGCCGACTGCTCGAACGCGGTTTCGAACAGGTCGGCCTGCGCGCGCCGTTCGGTCACGTCGCGCAGCACGTTGACGAAGCCCGTCACTGCGCCGTCCGCGTCGTATTCCAGGTAGGGGTTGCCCTCGACCCAGACCCAGCCGCCGGTCTTGCAGCGGAAGCGGTGCTCGCGCCGCGTCGACGGATCGCGCTCGCCCCGCAGCAGGGCCGCCACATTGGCCGTCATGCTGGCGGCGTCGTCGGGGTGGATCAGCTCGGCGCCCGTCGTGCCGACCAGTTCGGCCGGCTCGTAGCCGAAGTTGCGCACCGCCCACGAGATGTAGGCGATCCGGCCTTCGCCATTCACCCGGACGACCACGTCGTTCGTGTGCTCCGCAAACTGGGCGAAGGCGTCGGTCGGGTGGGCCATCAGGCGGCGCCCCGCTCGTCGTCCATCATCTCGGGCGCCCACTGGGTCGCGCCCGCGATGGCGACATACAGCTCCATGGGCTGGATCGGCTTGCGGACCAGGCCGTCGAAGCCTTCGAGGTCGCCCTCGCCCTCCAGGTCGGCGTCGGCCGTGAACGCCAGCACCGGCACGTCCTGGTTCGGCCCCGCCTTCTCGCGCAGGGCCTTCAGCGCCGCCCGGCCATCCAGCACCGGCATGCGCAGGTCCATCAGCACCACGTCCACCGGCAGCAGCGAGAGCTGGGTCAGGGCCGCGCCGCCGTCGCCAACGTCTGTAACCTCGGCCCCCGCGGCCTCCAGGATGCGGCGAGACAGCTCGCGGTTCACGGGGTTGTCGTCGACCACCAGCACCCGCACGCCTTCGATCGAGGCGATGCCGGCGGCTTCGTGGGCCAACGGCTCGGGCAGTTCGGCGGGCGGCGCCGGAAGCGTGACACGGAACACAGCGCCCTCGCCCGGCGTGCTGGTGACGCCGATGTGGCCGCCCATGGCCTCGGCGATGCCGCGGCTGATGGCGAGGCCCAGGCCGGTGCCGCCATGGCGGCGCGTCATGCCGTCGTCCACCTGGCTGAACCGCTGGAACAGCAACGCCTGGGCTTCGTCGTCCAGACCCGGCCCCGTGTCGGCCACCTCGATGGCGACGCCCTCGGCGCACGGCGCCAGGCGCAGCGTGACCCCGCCCTCGTCGGTGAACTTGATGGCGTTGCCGATCAGGTTGATCAGCAGCTGCCGCAGCCGGTCGCCGTCCAGCATCGCCGCGTACGGCAGGCCCGGGGCGGTCTCCAGCGAAATGCTCAGCCCCTTGGCCTCAGCCTGTGTCGAGAACAGGTGAAGCGTTTCCTCGCACACTTCGGCCAGGCGCGTCGGGCGCGGCCGGATCTCGAACTTGCCGGCTTCCAGTTTCGAGAAATCGAGGATGTCGTTGACGATGGCCAGCAGCGCGTTGCCCGCGCCGGCGATGCGCCGCACATAGCCCGCCGCCGATTCCGGCAGCTCCATCTCGCGCAGCAGGTTGGTGAAGCCCAGCACGGCCGTCAGCGGCGTGCGGATCTCGTGGCTCATGTTGGCCAGGAACTGGGACTTGGCCGCCGCGGCCGCTTCGGCGGCGGAACGCGCCTGCGCCACCGTCTCTTCCTGCTCGACCTGCAGGCTGATGTTGCGGATGACGTCCAGGAATCCGGTCGGCTCCCCGGTGTTCGGATCGCGCACGAGGCTGGCGTTCGATTCCAGCCAGATCCAGCCGCCGGTGTTGGCGTCGTGGCCGCGCCAGCGGACCCGCGTCGTCCCGCCTTCGGCCAGCAGCTTGCGGAACGCCCGGAACATTTCCTTCGAGTCGTCGGGGTGGACGCTGTAGGCGAAGCTGCGCCCTTCCAGGTCCTCGGGACGGACACCCGTCTGCCGCACGCTGGGGCTCGCGTAGATCGTCTGGCCGGTCAGGTCGGTCATGGTGATCATGTCCGACGTGTTCTCGGCGATCAGCCGGTAGCGGGCCTCGCTCTCGCGCAGCGCTTCCTCGGCGGCCCGCCGCTCGGACTGGTCCTCGACCTGGGCCACATAGTGCTTCGGTCGACCGTCCAGGTCGCACACCATCGAGACCGCCAGGCGCACCCAGACGGTCTGGCCGTCGGCGCGGACGTAGCGCTTGTCCATCCGGTAGCTGTCGATCTCGCGCGCCGTGAGCTGCCCCAGCAAGCCCAGGTCCGCGTCCAGATCGTCGGGATGGGTGATGGTCTGGAAGTCGAGCTTGCGCAGCTCGGGCTCGGGATAGCCCACCAGCCGGCAGAACGCCTCGTTCAGCCGCAGGAAGCTGCCGTCCAGCCCCACCAGCGCCATGCCGATGGCCGCATGGCGGAACGAGGCCTCGAACTGCTCGGCCTGCGCCTGGGCCTGGGCCTCGAGGCGCACTCGGGCCGTCACGTCCCTGAAGATGTTGATGATCTCGACGACCTCGCCTTGGTCGTCGCGCACGATCTGCGGGTTGCCCTCGAACCAGACCCACTCCCCGTCGGCGGTCAGGAAGCGGTGCTCGCGCTTGAGCCCCACCTCCAGCTTGCCGGCCAGCAGGGCGGCGGTCTTCTCTGCCAGGCTCGGATGGTCCTCGGGGTGCACCAGGTCGGACTGCAGCCGCCCGATCAGTTCGTCGGGCTCGTATCCGTAGCGGCGGGAGGCGGGGGAGACATAGGTCAGCACGCCTTGCGCGTCGGCGCGGACGATCACGTCGCTGGTGTGCTCGGCGATGAAGGCGAAAGCCCCCTCGGCGCCGGACGGTACGCGGCTGGTCAACACTCGATCCCTCTCGCGGCGCCTGAACGCCCGATCGGAAGGTAAACCGATGGCGACTTTCGACGGGGTGAACGCCGGGGGCGGTGCGACCACGAAGCCGTCGCCAGGCCCGCGGCGGTTCGCCGCAGGCCAAACCTGTCAAAGTTGAATGGCGAACCCGCTGACGGCTCGTGCTGCGACCGTTGACCGCGCCGGAAACGACGGCGACGCTCGCCATCTAACCCGGGGATCGCCGTGGCGTTCAGTTTCCTCCTCCGCCTCTGTCGCGCCGGCGTGGCGCTGGCCCTCGGCTTGGCGCTCGCGCCGACCGCCAACGCCCAGGGCCGCGAGGTCGAGGGCGTCGTCGTCGAAGGCAAGGCCGCGCCCCTCGAAGCGCGGGTCCACGCCTATGTCCGCGCCGCGGCGAAGAAGGACTTCGGCGAGTCCCTGGTCCGCTGGCGGCGCGCCCTCTGCCCGCTGGTCGCCGGTTTGCCGAAGGACCAGGGCGAGTATGTGTTGGGCCGGCTGTCGCAGGTGGCCGCCCAGGCCCGCGCGCCACTGGCCGGCGCCGACTGCAAGCCCAACGTCTACATCGTGGTCACCCACGATCCGAAGGCGCTGCTCACGGCCTGGAAGAAACGCGATTCCAATCTCTTCGGCCATGAACTTCCGCCGCGCGTCGCCCACTTCATCGCCACCGACCGACCGGTCCGCGTCTGGCACAACTGGGCCTTCGAGGACTGGACCAGCGCCGACCTCGGCGACCTCGCCAAACGCCGCCGCCAGCAGCCGGAGGGGTGGAATCCCAACGAGGGCCACCTGGAGAACAGCCGGATCGTCTCCAGCGTCGTGCGCAACGACTGGGGCGCGGTCGTCGTGGTCGACGCGGGGAAGACCCGCGACCTCAGCGTCGGCCAGCTCGCCGACTACGTGGCCATGACCACCCTCTGTGAGTTCGACCTCGACGCGCCGCTTGGAGAGGCGCCCACCATCCTGCGCCTGTTCCAGTCGACGGGCGCGGACCGGCCCCAAGGCCTCTCCGACTGGGATCTGGCTCTCCTCAAGGCGCTCTATTCCACCGAGCAGCAGTTGAAGAACCAGCCCTCGGTGATCGCCAGCCGCATGCTGCAGGACCTGCCGCGCTAGGTCCTACTTCGGCGCTTCCGTCACCGGCGGCGTGGCCGGCGCGGTGGCGGGCTGGTCGGCGGGCGTATCGGCCCGCGGCGTAGGCGAGCCATCCGCGGGCGCCGCGCCCGTCGCCCCCGCGTCGGGGGCGGTCATCGCCTCGTTCGGATCGCGCGGCTGGGTGGTGTCGGGCATCGCGGCGCCAACCTTCGAGCCCTCGGCTCCCGAGCCGGTCTTGCGGCCGCAGCCGGCCAGGGTCACGGACGACGCGGCGAGCGCGGCCACGGCCGCGACGATGATCAGGCGCTTCAAGGGTCATCCCTCCGTACGGAAATGCGGCCCTCGAACGCATCGGGCCGGGGATCGCTCCCCGGCCCGCGCGACACTCGACGGTGAGGTCGACCTATTCGGTCGCCTTCGTCGAACCCTTCTTGCCCGTGACGGCCTTGGCCGCCGCGGCCTTGTCGGCCTCGGCCTTCTCGGCGGCGACCTTCGCCGCGGCTTCGGCCTTCTGCTGCTCCTCGGCGCGGGCCCCGGCCAGGATGCCCGGCAGGGCGTAGTTGCCCTCGTGGCAGGCGTATTCGTAGATCCGGCCATCCAGGGGCGAGAACTCGTACTCACCGCCCCACGGCTTGTCCCAGGTGTCCGGGTCCTCGACCGTGAACTGGTACTGCAGCCGGTACTTGCCCACCCGGGTGAACTTCTCGGTGATCTTCAGGTTCTTCCACGAGCCCATGAAGTGCTGGGCCTGGGGCAGGTTGGTGGTCTCGACCACCAGGGTGTCGCCCTCGTACCAGCCGATCGAGTCGCCCATCCACGGCCGCACGCCGTCGGTGCGGTGCTTCGCGTTCAGGGGGATGATCCGCAGGTCGTGGATCATCTCGACCTCGATCAGCACCGAGTCCTTGGTCTGAATGAACTGGTAGTTGTTGTTGTAGAAGCCGTTCGGGAACATCGGCGGGCCGGCGTTGCGGCCGAACGACATGATGCAGCGCTCGCCCAGCGAGCGGGTCTCGTAGCTGTCGAACGAGCCCATGCCGCCGCCGAAACGGGGCGCCGGCGCAGCGCCGGCCTTGCGCGGCGGGACCTGGCCGTCGGCCGTAGTGATCAGCGAGGTGCGCGGTTCGCCGTTCACGCGCATCACGTGGCTGCCGGGATCCAGCCAGCCGCGGTTGTAGCCGCCCACGTCGCCGCCCGCGGCCGCGAACTCGGGACGGATGTTGGCGTTCGGCGCGGCCTTCGGCGCCTCGGCCGGCGCGTTCGGGTCGGTGTCCTGGTTGCCCTCGTCCACCTCCGCGGCGGCGCTGGACTCCATCTCCTTCACCTGCTCGGGCGTGTAGACCGACTGGGTCTTGAACTGCGGCCGGCGCGTCATCGGCGTCAGCGTGGCGTTGCTCCAGAAGCCGGTGAGGTCGGGCTGGCCGAAGGCGTTGTGCTCCAGCTTCCAGGGCGCGGCCTTGGCGGCCGGAGCCTTGGCGCCCGCGTCGGCGGCGGCCGCAGTCAGCGGCGCGGCGGCGGCGCCGGCCAGCAGAAGGGTCCCTAGTGCGGCGATGACCACCTTGTGCATGGCCTGAACTCCCCATCTTCGTCGCCGCTGCGAGGGCGCGGCGTTCATACCTGTTCTACGAGCGCGCCACCCCTTCGGGCAATGCGCTTCGGCCGGCCCCTCGGCCGCCAGGTTCGCCCTACCCCGCGCGCATTGCAGCCCTGTTTCAAAAATTGAAGATTTGGTACGGCCAGGCTCAGCCGCATGCCGCCGCGCGCCGTTCCAGGAACCCGCGCTCCCGCCCGTTGCCGGCCATCTCGGCGGCCCGCAGGAACTCGGTCCGCGCCTCGCCCGCCCGGCCCAGCTTCAGCAACAGGTCGCCTCTCGCGGCCGGCAGGAAATGGTAGCGCGCCAGCGCCTCCGTGAGTGTGTCCAGGATCGCCAGACCCGCCGCGGGCCCTTCGGAGAACCCCACCGCGATCGCCCGGTTCAGCTCCACCACGGGCGAAGGCCAGCGGCGCGCCAGCGTGGCGTACAGCTCGGCGATCCGCGCCCAGTCGGTCCGGTCGGTGGCCTGGGCCCGCACGTGGCACGCCACGATGGCCGCCTGCAACGCGTAGAATCCGCCCCCGCCGCCCAGCGCCTGTGCTCGCGACAGCGCCAGCAACCCGCGACGCACCTGAGCCCAGTCCCACAGGCTGCGATCCTGGTCCGGCAGCAGGATCGGCTCGCCGTCCGGGCCCGTCCGCGCCGCGATCCGCGAGGCGTTCAGCTCCATCAGCGCCAGCAGCGCCCGCGGCTCGGGCTCGTTCGGCAGGATCGCGGTCAGGATCCGCCCCAGCCGCAGCCCCTCGTGCATCAGTTGCGGCCGCATCCAGTCGTCGCCGGCGCTGGCCGCATAGCCCTCGTTGAAGATCAGGTAGACGACCTCCAGCACCGAACCCAGCCGCGCGGCCAGCTCCTCGCCCCTGGGCGTCTCGTACTCCAAGCCCGACTCCGAGAGCGTGCGCTTGGCCCGGGTGATCCGCTGGCCGACCGCCACCTCGGTCTGCAGGAAGGCGCGGGCGATCTCGCCCGTCGTCAGGCCGCAGATCATCCGCAGCGTCAGCGCCGTCCGCGCCTCGCGGCTCAGCAGCGGGTGGCAGGCGGTGAAGATCAGTCGCAGCCGCTCGTCGCCGATGTCGTCGTCCAGGCGTGCGGCGAGGTCGGGCGTCGCCTGCTCCTCGATCTCCAGCGTCCGGGCCAGCGCCGCGTGCTTGCGCGCCAGCATCTTGTCGCGACGCAGGTGGTCCAGCGCCCGCCTGCGCGCCGTCGCCATCAGCCAGGCGCCCGGCCGCTCGGGCGCGCCGGCCGAGGGCCAGGTCTCCAGCGCGGCGACCAGCGCCTCCTGCACCAGCTCCTCGGCCAGCGGGACGTCGCGCAGCATCCGCGCCAGGCCGGCGATCAGCCGGGGCTGCTCGATCCGCCAGACGGCCAGGATCGTCCGCTGCGCGTCGCCGCCGCTCACCAAGGGCCTAGGCGCCGGCCGCCGCGGTCGAGCCGGCGCACTCGGGAACCTCGACGCCATGTACGGCCATCGGCCGCATCTCGCAGACGCCCTCCCAGCCCGGCATGTGCAGGCGGTGCAGCTCCATGAACTTCTGCGCCGAGGCGATGGCCTCCTCGCGGGCCGGGAAATCGAAGATCGCGTAGCCGCCGACGATCTCCTTCGACTCGATGAAGGGGCCGTCCACCACCGACAGCTTGCCGCCCTTCAGCGAAATCTCCGCGCCCATGGCCATCGGCATCAGGCCGCCCTGGTCGATCATCCGGCCGGCGCGGATCTCCTCAGCGGCCAGCTCGTTCATGGCCTCCATCAGCTCGGCCGACGGCGGGCCCTGCTCGGCCGAGCGGACGATGAACATGTAGCGCATGGAAGGTCTCCTTCGGTTGGGCGCGGGCCGGCATGGCCCGTCACCCCTCCGACGAACGACCCTGGCCCGCTCCGACAGCGGCCCGCAAGAAAGTTGCGGCCACCGGTCGTTGCGTCAGGCTGCGGCCGTCCGGCGCCGCCGCAGCATCGCGCCTGCCCCGCCGAAGCCGGCGATCATCAGGGCCCAGATCGACGGCTCCGGCACGGCGCCGGTCGAACCGATGCGCTCCAGCACCACGCGGTCGAAGATCGGGTCGTTGTTGCCGATGTTGGTGGTCGACTTCAGCACGAAGCTGAGCGTCGTGCTCGGGCCACTCGCCACGTAGGGATCCAGCGTCGCCACGGTGAACGGCTTGCGGAAGTAGCCGGAGTCATCCGCCGTGATCGTGAAGTCCTGGGAAAAAGCGCCCAGGCTCACCGTGAACACCGTGGTGCACCCTGGGCAGTTCTCGCCCGTGTAGCCGAACGACAGCTGGTAGATATCACCGGCCGTGGTGGCCACGTTCTGCCCGATCCCCTCGCCGGGGAAGAGGAAGCCGTTGCTGGACTGTCCGCCGGTCACGTAGACGTAGTCCCCGTCGAAAGCCGGCAGGCCCAGAGTGGCGTACGACAGCACGCCCTCGGTGTGGCCGATGTTGAACCAGCCGGGCGGCGTGGTGAACGGGCTGGTCGAGTCCTCGAAGCTGCCGTTCTGGATCAGGTTGGCGGCGTTGGCCGCCGCGGGCAGGATGGCGAGCGCGGCCGCCATCGACAGTAATTTCCGCATTCAAAGCTCCCCTGTGCAATCCGGGTTCGCGCGACGACTGGTCGCCGGAAGAATTCGTTAACACCACGGGAAGAGCTTAGAAATTGGACCGCGGTCCCAAGACTGGTCCTAGGACCACGCGACGAAAGCAACGTCACGTTTCTGTCTTCGCACCAGTGGATTTCTCTGAGAAATTGCGTTGGCACAGCTGACGAGGCGGGCATGCCGTCGAGCGAACGCGAACGGGCCGAGCTGATCCGCGCCCTCTACGGCAACCTGCCGGCCGGCGCGCTCGTGATGCTGTTCGCCGTCATCGTCGCCTCGGCGGGCATGCTCTACATGGCGCCTGACCGCCTGCCGCAGGTCGAAGCATGGGTCGCCCTCAGCCTCGCCGTCTTCGCGGGCCAACTCGGCCTCTGGGCCTGGCGGCGTGCGGCGGCCGACACCGCCGACTGGCGTCGCTGGGAAGGCCGGCTGATGCTCGCCTGCCTGGCCGACGGCCTCCGCTGGGCGGCCGCCACCCTCTGGCTTGCCGGGCCGGGCCAGGCCGACCAGCAAGTCTGGATCTGCATGATCGGCGGCGGCGCCGTCTGCGCCTCGGTGGCGTCCTGGGGCAGCTACGCCCGCGTCTACTACGCCATGATGTTCCCGGCGATGGTCCCCTACATCGCCTGGGCCTCGTTCGTGCCCGACCCGCGCTATTGGGGCGTCGCGATCCTGGGCGCGATCCTCACCGTCGCCATCGCCTGGCTCAGCCACCGCCAGACCCGCGCCTTCGCCGAGTCGGTCCGGCTGCGCTTCGAGAACCTCGACCTCGCCGAGCGCCTGGCCCAGCAGCGCGACCTGGCCGAGCGGGCCAACCTCGCCAAGACCCGCTTCCTCGCCGCCGCCAGCCACGACCTACGCCAGCCCATGCATGCGCTCGGCCTGTTCGTGGCGGCGCTCGCACGCCTCCCCATGGCTCCCCAGGGTCAGCGGCTCACCGGTCAGATCGCCGAGACGGTGCAGGCCATGGGCGATCTGTTCGCCAGCCTGCTGGACATCTCCCAGCTGGACGCCGGCGTCGTTGCGCCCGAGCGCGAGGCCTTCGCCCTGGGACCGCTCCTGGCCCGCCTCTGCCGCGAACACGCCGCCGAGTTGTTCGGCCGTCCCGTCGATCTGCGCGTGGTCGCGTGCGGCGCGGTGGTGGAGACGGACCCCGTCCTGCTGGAGCGGATCCTGCGCAACCTGATCTCCAACGCCGTGCGCCATACCGACCGCGGGCGCGTGCTGGTCGGCGCCCGACGGCGGGGAGGCCGGCTCGTCGTCGAGGTCTGGGACACGGGCCCCGGCATCGCCGCCGATCAGCAGGATCGCGTCTTCGAGGAGTACTACCAGCTCGGCAATCCCGAACGTGACCGCCGCAAGGGCCTGGGGCTTGGGCTCGCCATCACGCGGCGCCTGTCGGCGCTGCTGGACTGCCCCGTGACCCTGAGCTCCGAGCCGGGTCGCGGCTCGGTCTTCCGAGTTTCCATTCCGCTCGCCCATGGCGCGACGGCCGCGCCTGCGCCGATCGAACCGGCAGCGCCGGCGCGTTCCGGCCTGGTCTTCGTCATCGATGACGAACGGCTCGTCCAGGAGAGCATGGCAGACCTCCTGCCCGCCTGGGGATACGACGTCCTCGCCGCCGGGTCGGGCGAGGCGCTGCTGGCGCGCGCGGATCCGGACCGCCCGCCCGACCTCCTGATCTGTGACTGGCGGCTTTCGGGCGGCGAGACCGCGCCTGCGGCCATCGCCCGTGTCCGGGCCGCCTATGGTTCGCGCCTGCCCGTCCTGCTGATCACCGGAGACACGGCGCCCGACCGGCTGCGCGCCGCCCACGCCACCGGCCTCGTCCTGCTGCATAAGCCCGTGGCCCCCGGGAAGCTTCGCGCGGCGCTCGGAAACCTGATCGCGCGCCGCACCGCCGAGCCGACCGCGGTCAGATGATGCCGGCCGCGCGCGCCGACTGGACGGCCTGGTCCCGGTCGGCGGCCGACAGCGCGCGCAGTACGCCGGTCATGTGCGCCTTGATGGTCTTCTCGGTGATGCCCATGCGGTGCGCGATCGCCTTGTTCGACAACCCCTCGCCCAGGTGGCGCAGCACCTCCGACTGACGCTCGGTCAGGTCGCTCACCGTCGCGGGCTGGATCACGGGCGCGCTCGCCGTCCGCTGCACCAGCGACGGAACGAACAGTTCGCCGCGCAGCACGAGCGACAGCGCCATCAGCAGCGTCTCCGCCGACGCCGACTTCGGCACATAGCCCAGCGCCCCGACCGCGAACGCCTGCCGCGCCGAAGCCGGATCGTCGGCGGCTGTCAGCACGATCACGGGCAGCGCCGGCCTCAGCCGCGCGAACTCGCGGAGGGCGTCCATCCCGTCCATGCCGGGCATCGAGAGATCCAGGAAGACGGCGTCCAGGTCGTCGTGGCGCGCGGCCATCCGCAGGCCCTCGGCGCTGTCGCACGCCTGCAGCAGTTCGGCCCCGGGCGCCTCGCGCTCCAGGAGGGCCAGGACGCCTTCCCGGACCAGCGCATGATCGTCGATGATCATCAGCTTCATGACGCGACAGGACCGCTCGCCCAACGAGGCTCAACCGCGAGTATAGGGTCCCCCGGCGGCGCGCCGCCAGCCGATGCGCCTGCCAGGGGAATCCCGGTCCGGCGTCAGCCCACCGCGCGGCGGTAGAGGTGCCAGGTCGCGTGGCCCAGAACCGGCACGACGACGATCAGCCCGACCAGCGCCGGGATCGAACCCAGCACCAGGGAGCCGGCCACGATCAGGCCCCAGATCGCCATCGTCCCCGGATTGGCCGCCACCACCTTCAACGAGGTGCGGATGGCGACATCCAGGTCCACGTGCTTGTCCAGCAACAGCGGGAACGAGACCACGCTGAGCGCCAGGGCGACCACCGCGAACAGGAAGCCCACGCCGATGCCGATCACCGCCATCGCCTGGCCGCCGCCGGTGGCGAACACCTGGTTGACGAAGATCTCGGCCGTCGGCGGCGCGCCGGCGCCGAACGCCAGCAGGCTGATCTCATAGGCCGTCCCCATCCAGAGCGCGAAGAGGGCGATCAGGATCAGGCCCATCTCGACGATGGAGCCGATGGCCGGCGAGCGGAACACCCGCACGGCGTCCATCCAGCTCACGTCCTCGCCCAGCTCGCGCCGGCGGCTGATCTCGTAGAGGCCGACGGCCGCCAGCGGGCCGACCAGGGCGAAGCCAGACAGCAGCGGGAACACCATCGGCAGCAGCTCGTAGCGCATGGCCACCGCCGCCAGCACCAGGCCGGCCAACGGATAGATGATGGCGATGAACACGACGTCGTCGCGCGCCGCGCCGAAGTCGCCGAAGCCCTTCTTCAGCGAAGCCGTCAGGTCGGCCATTCCGATCTTGCGCACCTCGGGCTCAGCCCGCGCCGCCGCCCGCTCGGCCGCCGTCTTCCTGTGGTGCGCGCCCGAGAACGCGCCGACCAGGTTCTTCAGGGCATATTCAAAGGGATTTTCGACGTGATTGCCGACCGCCATGCGTTTCCTCCGGCCTGTTGGGGTCGGTGGTCCACGCTGGGCTCCCGCCGGTGTGCAGCGGGCGTCTGGCGATGACCGCCGCCCGGTAAACACGAGCTGTCAGCCTAACACGCCCCCGTCGGCCCGGCCACACGCCCTACCCGAACAGCGACGCCAGCCGCGCCTGTTCCTCGCGCGCGGCCGCCGCGAACTCGGGCGTCGACCACAGCCGGTGTTCACCCCGCGCATAGGCCTCGGCGTTCTTCAGATACATCCAGGCGTTGAAGGCGTTGGCGACGGCGTTGTCGCGCACCTTCACCGCCTTGCCCGGCGCGCCCATGACGATCGAGTTCGGCGGAATGACCGTGCCCTCCTTCAGGAAGGCGTGGCCGGCGATGATCGTGTTGTCGCCGATCTCGCAGCCGTCCATCACCGTCGAGCCGATGCCCACCAGCACCCGGTCGCCGATCCGGCAGCCGTGCAGGGTGCAATGGTGGGTGATCGAGCAGTCCTCGCCGATGATCGTGCTGGTCCCTGCGCCGACGTGGATCATCACGAAGTCCTGCACATTGGTCCGCGCGCCGACGACCACTTCCTGCGACTCGGCCCGCACCACGACGTTGGGCCAGATCGAGGCGCCCGCGGCCACCCGCACCTTGCCGTAGATCTGCGCGGTGGAATGGACGAAGGCGTCCGCATCCACCGTCACGTCGCGCCCGAAAGCGCGTCCTGCGCCCCGCTCCATGCAGCCCTCCCGTCCTTGCGCCAAGGCCAGCCGCCGAGGGGCGCGACGTCAACCCTGCCGTAACGTCAGGACGAAAGAAGCGGCCGTTACAGCAAAGCTACGCCCGAAAACGGCCTAGATCGGGTCTGATTGAAAGGTTGTTCAAAGCTTAACGACGGTCGGGGGGACCAACCGGAACGGAGAGACTTGAATATGATCCACCCTACGTCGAAGGTGCTGATTGCGGGGGCGGCGTTGCTGGGTGTCGTGAGCCTCGGGGGCTGCGCCACCAAGAAGTTCGTGCGTGAGGAAGTCGCTGTCGTCGGCGCCAAGACGGACGTGGTCTCCGGCCGCGTCGACACCGTCGAGACCCGGGTCGCCAGCGTCGAAGGCACGGCCAAGGACGCGCTCGACCGCGCCACGGCCGCCGGCAAGCTGGCCGAGGGCAAGTTCCTCTACTCCGAGGTGCTGCAGGACGACGGCTTCAAGTTCGGCGTCGCCAAGGCCGTCCTGACGCCCGAGATGGAAGCTCGCCTCGATCAGTTCGCCGAGAAGCTGAAGAGCGACAACCGCAACGTCTACATCGAGGTCCAGGGCCACACCGACGCCACCGGCCCCAAAGACTTCAACTACAAGCTGGGCGAGGAGCGCGCGGAAGTCGTCCGCCGCTATCTAAACCAGCACGGCGTGCCCCTGAACCGGATCAGCACGATCTCGTACGGCCCCGACTCGCCGGTCGCGCCGAACAAGGATCGCGCCGGCCGTCAGGCCAACCGCCGCGTCGTCCTGGTCGTCCTGGCCTAGTCGACAGCCTACGTAGAGCCCCGTGACCGAGGCCGCCCGCAAGCAAGCGCAGCGTCGCCGTCTGGTCACGGGGCTTTTCAGCCTGAGCCTGCACGGGGCCTTCCTGGCGGCCCTGCTCCTGGCCCAGCCGGGGACGCCGCCGTCCGCCGAGCTGCCGGCCATTCAGGTGCAGCTCGTCGAGATTCCACCGCCACCACCACCCGCGCCGCCGGCCCCGACGCCGAAACCCGACCCGGCCCCGCCCAAGCCCGCGCCGCCGAAGGTCGAGAAGAAGCCCAAGCCGACACCGCCCAAGCGCACTGTGTCGCGGCCGGTCCAGAAGCCGCCCCCCACGGTCAAACCCATCCTCGCCGACGCCGGCAAGGTCACCGACCTCGCCGCCGAGGTCAGCGACGCCGAACTCGCCTCGGCCGCCACCGCCGGGTCCGGCAGCGGCGGCGGCGGCGGCGGCCAGTGCGACATGGCCGGCTGGCTGCAGGCCAAGCTGCGCAAGGACCGCCGCGTCCAGGCCGCGCTGGCCCAGCAGGCCAACGGCCGCGCCATCCGCGTCTGGAACGGCGACTGGATCACCCACCCCGGCCAGGAGGGCAAAGGCCTGGCCGCCGTGCGCGAAGCCATCATGTGGGAGGTCGCCTTCGCCCCGGAGGCCTGCCGCAAGCAGCGGGTCCGCGGCTTGGTGCTTCTGGCCCTCAACGAGAGCCCGGCCAGCGGCCGCGTCGTCCTGGGCGCCGGCGACTGGCGCTGGTCGGACGTGCTGTTCTCGAGAGGCCGCGGCGGCTAGCCCTTCAGCAGCCCCGCCAGCTTGTTCACGGTGTTCCAGTTCCGCGAAGTGCCGCGGACCTTCAGCCGCCGCTCGATGACCACGTTGCTCAGCTTCGAGGTCCCCGCCCCGTTGGGGAAGTGGATGTAGAGGCAGCCCGGGCCTGGCTTCATCACCTCGCCTGCCACGCAGACGTTCTCCAGCGCGTCCAGCCCCGCCTGCGGCTCGCCGGTCAGGAACATGGCCATCAGCCGGTTGGGCTCGTCCTTGGCCTGTTTCGGGAACGGATTGGCCGCGATCACCGCCTTCAGTTGCGCCAGATCACGGACCATGACGTCGGCGGCGAGGCCCAGGTCCTTCAGGATGGCCGCCTCCAGCGCCTTCTCGGCTTTCTCGGGGGACAGGGTCGTCCCGAACAGCACGTTGCCGCTGGCCAGCAGGGTCTTGGGGGCCTCGAACCCGGCGTCGGCTGCGATCCGCTTCAGGTCCTCCATCAGGAGCTTCCGCCCGCCGACGTTCACCGCCCGAAGGAGCCCGGCTACGCGCTTCATCTCGACGCCCTCTCCAGAACCGGCAAGTTCCTCCCCCATGGCGGCAGCGTATGGGGGAGGAACCTGACTACTTCGACGCTGCTTCCCACTCCAGGAACTCGGGCTGTTCCAGCAGGCGCTGGCAGTATTCGCCCGCCGCGCCCGAATCGCCGAAGTCCGACAGGCGCACGCCATAGGTCCGAAACCGGGTCGCCACCGGCGTGTAGAAGGCGTCGGCGATCGACCAGTCGCCGGCCAGGAACGGCCCGCCGAACCGGCCCAGCAGTTCGTTCCACACCACGACGATGCGGCGGATGTCCTTGTGGGTCGCCGGCGACAAGGTGACTTCCTTCGGCTCGACCTCCAGCGCCATCGGGCACTCGCCGCGCAAGGACTGGAAGCCCGAGTGCATCTCGGCCGCCGCCGCCCGCGCCATCGCCCGCGCCGCCGGGTCCTTGGGCCACAGGTGCGGCGCCTTCTCGGCCAGGTATTCGCAGATCGCCAGGCTGTCCCAGATCGTCAGGCCGTCGGCCTTCAGCACCGGCACCAGGCCCGAGGGCGAGTGCACGCGGATCGCCGCCTCGCTCATGTTGTTCTCCTGGCGAAGCTCCACCAGGGTCTCGGTGAACGGCAGGCCCGAGCGCTTGGCGGCCAGCCAGGGTCGGAGCGACCAAGTCGACCACTTCTTCGTCCCGATCACCAGTTCCATAGCCGTCGCTCCATACTGCCGATTTGAAACACTTCAACGGTTGCGGGCTGCGCCCGGGCGCCATCTAGTTCGGGGAAACCACAAAAGAAACCCGAGGAACGCCTCCCCATGACCGACGCCGTGTCGCCTGCCAACGCGTCCAAGGCCGAGACCGCCGCAATCGCCGCGGCCGACCAGGCCTCGCCCTTCTCGGCCGGCTACACCCGCTACGCCATGTGGCTGCTGCTCGGCATCTACGTCATCAACTTCCTGGACCGCCAGGTGATCAATATCCTCGCGGAGCCCATCAAGGAGGACCTGCGCCTCGCCGACTGGCAGCTGGGCCTCATGAGCGGCCTGGCGTTCGCGGTCTTCTACACCTTCCTCGGCATCCCGATCGCCCGTATGGCCGAGCGCAAGAACCGCGCGATCATCATCGGCTCGGCGACGGCGGTCTGGAGCGGCTTCACCGCCATGTGCGCCACCGCCGGCAATTTCTGGCAGCTCATCATCTACCGGATCGGCGTGGGCGTGGGCGAAGCCGGCTGCACGCCGCCGGCCCACTCCCTGATCGTCGATTACACGCCCAAGGAGAAGCGCGCCTCGGCGCTGGCCTTCTATTCCATGGGCACGCCGATCGGGGGGCTGCTGGGCCTGATCATGGGCGGCCTGGTGGCCGACGCGCACGGCTGGCGCACAGCCTTCCTCGTCGCGGGCGTGCCGGGCGTCGTCTTCGCGCTGCTGGCGTTCTTCACCCTCAAGGAACCGCGCCGCGTGATGCGCGAGCACGCCGAGAGGGTCGCGGCCGCCTCGGCGACCTTCGGCCAGACCATGGCCTACCTCGCCACCCGGCGGACGTTCTGGTTCATCGCCTTCGCCGCGGCCATCAAGGCCTTCATCGGTTACGGCCACGCACCGTTCACCGCCTCGTTCTTCCTGCGCAACCACGGGCCCGAGATCCAGAGCCTGGCCTCGTCCGTGGGTCTCACGCTCGGATATGACCTGAAGTCGGTCGGTTTCCTCGGCCTCGCGCTCGGGATCATGAGCGGCACGGCCGGCGCCATCGGCTCGATCACCGGCGGCTGGATCGCCGACAAGTACGGCCGCAACGACTTGCGCGCCTACATGGTGGCCCCCGCCATCGCCAGTCTGATCACCATCCCGGTCTACATCTCCGCAGTGACCGTGGACTCCGCCCTGATGGCCCTCCTCATCCTGCCGCTGAACTACTTCCTGGGCACGCTCTGGTACGGCCCGGTCTACGGCACCGGCCAGTCGGTCGTGCCGCCGCACATGCGCGCCACCGCCGCCGCCATCCTGCTCTTCATCATCAACCTGATCGGCCTTGGCCTCGGCCCGCTCGCGGTCGGCCTGCTGTCGGACTATTTCAACAAGGGCATGGGCCTGGGTCCGGCCGAGGGCGTGCGCTGGGCCCTCATCGTCTCGACCATGTTCGGCCTCGTCGCCTTCGGCTGCTTCTGGATGGCGCGCCGCACCATCCGCGAGGACACTGTCAGCTAGGCTGCCGCGTCGTCCCGATCCTGCGGCGCGGCGCGATCGGCGCCGCCCGCGGGGTCCGCCAGCTGCTCCAGGAACGCCGCGCGCACATTACCCGCCGCGCCAAACAGGTCTTCGGTGAGGAACGCCAACGCGTCCCGCAGATGCGGGCGCGCGACCGCGTAGATAATCGAGCGCCCGTCTCGCCGCCCCGCGACCAATCCTGCGTTCGACAGGACGCTGAGGTGCGTCGACGTGGTGTTCTGCAACTGGCCCGACCTGCGGGCGACCTCGCCGGCCGGCAAGCCGCCGGGTCCGGCGCGCGCCAGAAGTTGGAAGATCAGCAGCCGCCCCTCGTGACCCAGGGCGGCGAGCACCTTGGCGGTTCCGACCGCATCCATGTCGACTCTCCCTCCCTGAGCGACGCCATGAAGGTAACTTGCAAAACCGGACTTCGTCCAGAAACACCGGTATCCGGCCGTCAGACGATCCGCGGCTCCCAGCCCTTCGGGCGCTGCTCGGCCCGCGCGTAAGGCGACTCGAACGCTTCGATCCCCAGCGTGTGGCGAACCTGATCAACCCGCAGCGCCCAGAGCGGTTGCCATGCGACCAGGACCAGCGGCGGCGCGCCCCGGCCATGCGCCCAGCCCCGGAGGATGCAATCCACCACGACCTCGAGGTTGTCCGGCCGCGTCACCGCCAGGGTGGTCAGGGTCATGGCGCTGGCCAGGGCCGAATAGTGATGCCCCACCTGCCCCATGAGGAAGCCGCCCAGCGCCATGCGATCCAGCGCGCGAGACGAATAGCCGGCCACCAGGCTCCACAGCGACATGGACTGGATCACCTGCACGTTGATGTAGTTCAGCGGCGCCGGCATGTGCCGCAGGTAGGGGACGACGCTGGTCCAGTAGGGATCGGAGGCCGGACTGCCCGGGCTCATGATCTCCTCGCTGAGCGCATAGGCCAGCGAGGGCGGCGGGAAGCGCGCCAGCCATTCGAAATCGTGGGGTTCGGAGACACCTCTCGGCGCCGCCTCCGCCACGCCCGGGAACGCGAGGGCCGCGGCCGCCATGCGCGGGTTGATGGCCGAGTCCAGTTCGGCCGCCAGTTCCATCATCCGCTGGGCGTAGCGCTGGCGACCCGGCGCGGATGAGGGTGTCGCGATAGCCCAGAGCGTCCGCCACCAGCCCCGCGAAATCGGCAAGGGGTCGAGCAAGGCTTCCGCCCGGACCGGCGGCGGGTCGCGTCCCAGCCAGCCAGCGGCGGCGGCGTCGTAGAGCTCGGCCATCCGCTCGGGCGCCGCGGCGGCCACATGCACGGCCATGGCCGCCAGCGCGCGCAGTCGTGCATCGGTCGGATCGCGGCGCAGGTCGCGGGCCAGGGTCGCGGCGTCGTCGCCCCCGGACTCCGCCATCTTCTCGAAGGCGTCCTGCCCCGCCTTGATCAAGCCTGCGCCTCCTAGCGGAATCGGTCTGCGCCGATTTGCGACTTCAGCTTAGCCGCTCCAAACTCGAAACTACGACATTTCCGCGGGCGCGGAACTGTCCCAGGGATGACTGGCGCTCGCCCACAAGGCGAACCCCGCCGGCGCCACGAAAATTTCACTGGCCATCCGCTGGATTTTACCGCCGTTAGCCCGCGTGGCCAGGGGGCCGGATTCCCGAGTACGGACCGTTTTGATGAAGATCACGACGCTGCTGTCGGCGCTGCTTTTTTGCGTCTCCACGGGCATGGCCGCCCAGGCCGCTCCGCCGCCGAAGGACCCCAGGCTGGTCGTGGCGATCTCGGTCGACCAGTACGCCTGGAACCTCTTCCAGCGCTACCGCCCCACCTACACCGGCGGCCTGAAGCGCCTGGCTAGCGGTCGCGTCTACCTGGGCTACCAGAGCCACGGCTCCACCGAGACCTGTCCCGGCCACTCCACCCTGCTGACCGGCGACCATCCCAGCCGCACCGGCATCGTCGCCAATACCTGGTACGATCGTGACAGCGGCTCCAGCGTCTACTGCGTCTCGGTCGACGGCGTCGCCGACCCGCTGGCCAAGGGGCCGGGCAACCTCAGGGTCGACACCCTCGGAGACTGGCTCCGCGCCAAGCGCCCTGACGCGCGCGTCACCTCGATCTCGGGCAAGGACCGCGCGGCCATCATGATGGCCGGCCACCATCCGACCGCGGTGTTTTGGTGGAACGACGGCCTGGGCTGGGGTACGTCGAAATTTGCAGGCCCCGCCGACGCGGCGACGCTGGCGCCCACTGTGGCCTTCAACAAGAAGCTGTTCGCCGCCTGGGACCAGGCGCCGCCGGACCTGTGGCCCGCCACCGTGCCCGAGCGTTGCGCGCCGCTGGCCGTCCCACACACCTTCGGCCGCCTCGCACTGTCGGGCGGCGTCCCGCCTGAGACGGCCAAAGTCGCCATGCAGGGTCAGAAATGGCCGACGAGCGCCGCGTTCACGCCCGAGTTCCGCGCCTCGCCGCTCATGGACCGCACGACGCTCGACATGGCCGCCGAGCTGGTCGCCGCCCAGGGCTTGGGCCGGCGCGCCCAGCCCGACCTCCTGGCGATCAGCCTGTCGGGCACCGACCACATCGGCCACCGCTACGGTTCCGGCGGCGCTGAGATGTGCGTGCAGCAGGCTTCGCTCGACGCGGCCCTGGGCGCGTTCTTCGCCAAGCTGGACGGCCTGGGTGTGCCCTATGTCGTGGCCCTCAGCGCCGACCACGGCGGCATCGACGCCGCCGAGCGCCTCGGCCCGCCGGCCCGCCGCATCGACACCGCCAAGATCGTAAGCGGCCTCAACGCCGAGCTGCGCACGAAGTTCAGCTTCGGCTACGACGCGATCAATGGCGACGACGCCAACCAGCTGCTGCTCGGCCTTCCGCCCGAGGACAACAAGCGCCGCGACGAGGTGATGGCCGCGGCCGTCGCCTGGCTGAAGGCCCAGCCCGACGTCGCTGACGTCTTCACCGCCGCCGAGGTCGTCGCCGCCGCGCCGCCCAAGGGCAAGTCTGCGGCCGACCTGACGATCCTCGAACGCTTCGCAGAGAGCTTCTACGCCCCGCGCAACGGCGACATCATCGTCAATTACGCCCAGTTCTCCTCGCTCGGCATGCCCAGCCAGCTGGGCCAGAACGTGGCCGGCCACGGCTCGGCCTGGGACCACGACCGACAGGTGCCGATCCTGTTCTGGTGGAACGGGGTCACCCCGGCCGACGCCGGCCCGATCGAGACGGTCGACATCGCGCCGACCCTCGCGCCCTTCCTCCACATCGCCGCCCCGGACGTGGACGGCCGCTGCATCGACCTGGGCCAGGGCTGTCCGTAGCGCGGATCAGCCGGCCCCCGCCGTCCGGCGCCGGTAGAGGGCGTCGAAGCCGCCCGCCATGAAGGTCACGAACCTGTCGCGCACGGCCTCGAAGTCGTCCGACCGGCAGAGGCCGCTCGACAGCCGGTCGATGCGCCCGGTCCGCGACAGGATCAGCGAATAGGCCCCCGAGGTGAACTGGAAGCACCAGAACAGGTCCTCGGGCGGCGCGTCCGGCAACGCCTTTTGAAGGAGGCCGATGAGGCGCAGCACCATGGGGTCGAAGTAGGTGTCCATCTTCTCCGCGCCATAGCCGGGCGCGTTGTTCACTTGGGCGAAGATCCGGCCGAAGTTGCGCCAGCCGTCCTCGCCCTCGATGTAGACGTCGAACGCCGCGTCGTAATAGGCGCGCAGCGCGCCCTCGACCGTCGGATGGTCGCCGACCTCGGCCTCGTAGGCGTCCAGCCCGGCCGTCCGCGCGGTGATCGCGTACTCCACCCGGCGCTCGAACACCGCATCGAACAGGGCCTTCTTGCCGTCGAAATAGTAGTGGATCAGCGCCGCGTGGATGCCCATCCCGTCGGCCACATCCTTGATCGTCACCCCGAAGTAGCCCAGCCGCGCGAACAGGTCCTCGGCCGTGTCGAGGATCAGCTTGACGCTCGCCGCCCGCTGCTCGGCGCGGGTGCGTCGCCCCTCGCGTTTCGGCGCTGCTGCCATGACCTCCGGCTCTCCTGATCGGACGCGTCCGGAGACGCGTATCCGCCGGATCGTTCGCGCGGACGATGGGGCGACGCTCCCCGCCGGGTCAAGCGCCGCGGCTGCGTCGAAACAATTTTATTTAGCGCTAAATGAATGAACTTGACGAACCTCTCGCCGCTCGGGTACCGGCTTGAGAAAGCTAGAAGAATGGGGAGGGTTGAATGGCCACGTCGTGGAGCGCCACGAGGCAAATCGTGCTGTCCGGAGCGTCGTTCGCCGCCATGCTGCTCGCGGCCGGACCCGGCTGGACCCAGGCGTCGGCCCCGGCGCCGTCGGGCCCGGAGGACCGCACGCTCGAGGAAGTCGTCGTCACCGGCACCAGCATCCGCGGCGTGCCTCCGACCGGCTCCAACCTGGTCAGCGTCTCCCGGGAGGACATCAAGACGGTCGGCGCGCCCTCGACGCCCGACCTGCTGGCCACCGTGCCGCTGCTGAACAGTTTCAACACGGCGCCGCGAGCCAGCGGGGGCGGCTTCGCCTCATTCGCGCCCGGCCTGCGCAGCCTGCCGTCCAGCGCCACCCTGCTACTGATGAACGGCCACCGCCTGGTCGGCGCGTCGGCGCAGGAGACCAATCCCGACTATCCGAACATCCCGGGCCTGGCGCTGGAACGGGTCGAGATCGTCGCCGACGGCGCCTCGGCGATCTATGGTTCGGACGCCATCGCCGGCGTCGTGAACTTCATCACCCGCAAGCGCTTCTCTGGAGCCGAGGCCCAGGTCCGCTACGGCGCGGCCGACGACTACCACTCGGTCACCGCCAGCGGCCTCATCGGCCACGACTGGGGCTCGGGCTCGATCCTGGCGGCCTACCAGTACACCCAGAACGACAACATCACCGGCGGCGACCGCAACTACCGCCGCCTCGACTTCCGCACCTTCGGCGGCGTCGATACCCGCTCGATGAACTGCCCGCTGGCCAACGTCACGATCGGAGCGACCACCTACGCCGCGCCCGGCCTAGCGCCCAACAGCACGAACTATTGCGACAACGGCGCGGTGGCCGACCTCTTCCCACGCTCGCGACTGCACAGCGCCTTCGTGACCGGCCGCCAGGAGCTCAACGAGCGGGTCACCCTCTGGGGCGACCTCCTCTACTCCGACCGCCTCGACAAGATCCGCGTGGCGCCGCCCGCCCAGACCCTGACGATCCGCAACACCAACCCGTTCTTCGTGGCTCCGCCCGGCACGGGCGCGACGCAGGAGACCGTCCTCTTCCGCCTCGACAACGTCTTCGGCGCCGATCACCTCCAGCAGACCGACCGCACCAAGATCGGCAACTCGTCGGCCGGCCTCGACGTGCGCCTCCCCCGCGACTTCAACCTCAGCGTCTACGGCACCTTCGACTGGGCCAGGAACGTCGCCTTCCAGCCGGGCGTCAACGCCGTGGCCCTGGCCGCCGCCGCCGCGGGGACCACGCCCCAGACGGCCCTCGACCCCTTCGGCACGCGCACATCGGCCGCTGTCGCCGCGGCGATCACCAACTCCCCCACCGCCGTCACCATCCGCCAGCGCACCTCGCTGGGCGCCGTGAAGATCGATGGCCCGCTGGCCGACCTGCCCGGCGGCCAGCTCAAGATCGCCGCGGGCGCCGAATACCGCCGCGAGACCTTCGAGCAGCGCGGCTTCGTGGGCGCGACACCGGTCCCCGAGGACCTGGCCCGCAACATCTATTCGGTCTTCGGGGAGGTCTTCGTGCCCATCGTCGGCGAGGCCAACGAAGCGCCGCTCGTGCGCCGCCTCGCCCTGTCGCTCTCGGGCCGCTACGACCACTACAGCGACTTCGGCTCGACCACGAACCCCAAGGTCGGCCTCAACTGGGATCCGGTGGAAGGCGTCACGCTGCGCGGGACCTATGGCCGCTCGTTCCGCGCGCCCGGCATGCGCCAGGTCGGCGCCACGGTGGGCTCGGTCTACCTGCCGGCCTCGTTCGCCGCGGTCCTGGCCCGCGACCCGACCCGGGGCGCGGCCCAGGTCGACACAGTCTACCTGATCGGCGGCAACCGCGATCTCCAGCCGGAAAAGGCCCGGACCTATTCGTTCGGCGTCGACCTCGCGCCGAGCGCTATGCCGAACCTGCGCGCCAGCCTGACCTACTACGACATCCGGTTCACCGACGCGATCGGCACGCCCACGGCGGCCCTTGTCTTCTCCGACCCGACCTTCGCCTCGAAGATCTACCGCAACCCTTCGGCCTCCCAGCTCGCGAGCCTCCTGGCGATCGCCACCCCGATCAACCTGCCGAACCCCCTGCCGACTATCGGCAACCTGCTGGACCAGCGGCTGGGCAACTTCGGAATCCGCAAGACCCGCGGCCTGGACTTCGGCGTGGGCTACCGCTGGCCCACCGACTTCGGCGCGGTCTTCGCCGGCCTCACCGGCAACTACATCCTGAAGTTCGACACCCAGCTTTCGCCCGCCAGCCCCGTGACCGACAGCCTGGAGCTGGGCGTGCCCCGCGCCACCCTGCGGGCGACGGCCGGCGTCAATGCAGGCTCGGTGAGCGCCGCGGCCTTCGTCAACTACCGCGACGGCGTGACGAACACCTTCAACACGCCCAGCGGCACGAGCACCTACGAAGCGGGCGCCTACACCACCGTCGACCTGCGCCTCACCTGGGCCCTGCCGCAGAAGGGCTGGGCCCAGGGGACGGAGGTCGCGCTGCAGGTCAACGACCTCTTCGACGAGACGCCGCCGTTCTTCCCCGCCACCGACGGCATAGGCGGAACCTACAATCCCATCGGCCGCTTCGTGGCCCTCAGCGTCCGCAAGGCCTTCTGACGCCGCGACGCCGCGCGGTCGCGGCTTGCGTCCGCCCGGTCTTCGGGAAAAATTCGCGGCCGATGTCGTGAGGGCCCGCGGCCGTTCGTCCTCGGGATACGAAACGCCCGGAGAGACCCGATGCCGACCGCCCGCCCCACGATCACCGCCTTCAAGGCCTCGCCCGACCGCGGCCGGGGCCTGGCCCGCGACATGCGGGTCCGCTGGGCCTTCGAGGAGGTCGGCCAGCCCTACGACGTTCGCCTCGTCACATTCCCCGAGATGAAGGAGCCAGCCCACCTCGCCCTGCATCCCTTCGGCCAGATCCCCACCTACGAGGGCGATGGGCTGAAGCTCTTCGAGTCGGGCGCCATCGTCTTCCACATCGCCCAGCGCGAGCCCGGCCTGCTGCCTGACGATCCCGACGCCCGGGCCCGCGCCGTCACCTGGATGTTCGCCGCTCTCAGCACGGTGGAGCCGCCGATCGTCGAGCTCTCGATGGCCTCGATCCTCGAGCGCGACAAGCCGTGGTTCGAGGCCCGTCAGCCCATGCTGGAACAGCGCGTCCGCCAGCGCCTGGACGAGCTCGCCGCGCACCTCGGCGACGCCGACTGGCTGGACGGCGCGTTCAGCGCCGCCGACCTCCTGATGGTGACCGTGCTGCGCCGCGCCGGCGCCGCGGGCGTCCTGGAGGCCTACCCGACGATCGCCGCCTACATCGACCGCGCCGAGGCCCGCCCCGCCTATCAGCGCGCCTTCGCCGACCAGCTCGCGGTCTTCGAGGCGTCGCAAGCGGCGGGCTGACAGGCGCTACTGCAGGTCGGCCCTTAGGTCCCGCACGCCGCGTCCGAGGCGCTGGCGCAGCAAGGTCCGCAAGGTGGCCCCGTCGGCATAGCCGACCTCGGCCGCGATCTCGTCGACGCCCAGGCCGCTGCCGTGGATCAGGGATTTCGCGCGCTCGACGCGCAGGTCCTGGAAATAGGCGAGCGGCGACTTGCCCAGCACGGCCCGGCACCGGCGCTGCAGCGAGCGCGGACTGACCGCCAGGGCGGCCGCGGCGTTCGCCAGCGAGAAGCCCTCCTGCAGATGCTCGCGCGCCCAGCGCTCGAAGCGCAGGATCAGCGGGTCAGCCTGTGCGAGGTGGTTCGGGATGATGTACGGCGCCTGGGCCGAGCGGATATCGGCCAGGAGGCAGCGCGACACGAGGCCCGCCAGCTCCGGGCTCGCCTTGCGGATCAGCCAGAGCGCCAGATCCAGGTGCCCCATCGCCGCGCCGGCGGTGGCGCCGACATCGCTCGGCACGAGCATGCGGGATTCGTCCAGCCGCACGCTCGGATAACGCTGCCGGAACAGCGGCGAGAGCCACCACGTCGTGGTCGCCTCGCGGCCGTCGAGCAGGCCGGATTCCGCCGCAAGGAACGTGCCCACGCAGGAAGCGGCGATCTTCGCGCCGCCCGCCTGCCATGCCCGTAGCTGGGCCGCGCCATCCGTCCCACCGCCTGGAAAGACCCTACAGCCATGAAGCTGACGCCGGAGCTCTACGTCCTCACGCTCGTCGCCATCGCCACCGTGCTGATGTGGCTGCCCTACACCGGCGCGCGGATCTTCACTCGCGGCCTCGCCCGATCCCTGGCCAACCCCGATCCGGCGTTTCCGCCCGACCCGGCGTGGGCCGAGCGGGCGCGGCGCGCCCACGCCAACGCTGTCGAGAACCTCGTCGTGTTCGCGCCGCTGGTGCTCGTGGCCGCCCTGGTAGGCGCCAGCACGCCGGTGACCATCCTCGCCGCCAAGGTCTATCTCGGCGCGCGGCTCACCCACTACGTCGTCTATACGGCCGGCATCCCGGCGGTCAGGACCTTGTCCTTCGCAGTCGGCTTCGCGGCCACGCTGGTGTTCGCCGGGGCGATCCTGGGGGCCTAGTGGGCTGGCGAGGCTTACGGAAGCCTCGAGCCGGTCGACCGGCCGACAACAGCTTCAAGATCAAGATGCTTCCTGGAAAGGGGGGCTGCCGTCCTACCGGCGGCAGCCCCGGCGCCGACATCAGATGAGATGGCGCGCTATCACATCGGCGACCTTCGCCAACACACTCGGGCCGGCCGCGATCGCCATGACGGTGACCACGCCTAGGCCGACGAGACGGAATACGACCACGGCGTAGAAGGCAGGCAAGGCGCAGCGCCCTTGCGCCTCGAATGAATTGCCCGAAAACTTGACGTAGTCGCCGCGGACGGGCTGACCATGCCGGCGAGTTTGAGAACTAACGCCCGATCGAGCAGCACCTCGCACGACGGCGGGAGCCTTCGACGTGGGTTGTTCAATTCTGCGAGCAAGTGAAGGCAAGAGCCTCTAGTCCTTTTCCATGGTGCACTGCAGCGGGTGCTGATGCCGCCGCGCGGTATCAACGACCTGAGCTACTTTTGTTTCCGCCACTTCGTAGGTGTAGATCCCGCAAACGCCCACACCGTGTTGGTGTATCTGAAGCATTATCCTGGTCGCGTCTTCGCGCGACTTGTTGAAGAATTGTTCGAGTACGTAGACGACGAATTCCATCGGGGTGTAGTCGTCGTTGAGCAGCAGAACGCGGTACATCGACGGCTTCTGCGTCTTCGGCTTCGTCTGCGTGATCGCCGCCGAGCGAACGCCAGTGTCCGCGGCGCCATCCTTCCGTTCGCTCATTCGTCCGATCTCCTCGCTTCGCTGCCGACGTGCCTGACCACGGATTAGACGCGAGAAATAGCGCTGTTTGGAAGGGTTGAATTCGCGCGCTCCGGCTCGAGATGACCGCGCAAACGCCTCCAAGCAGTCGCCCCTAGACCTCGGCGAAGCGAACGGCCCACTGTCGACAAAGGTGTCGATCTTGCAATTCTCCTTCTGAATCAAACTCACGACCTTCGCTTCGGGAGCGCCCCCGGTGGACCTTCCCGCGCCGCCGGGATCAGCCGCCGCCCGTCCACGGACGAGGTCCAGGTCCTCGCTGAAGGTGGTCTCGGCGCTGATGCCCTTGCGCCATTCGCCGGGTCGCCCGATGTGCTGACGCTCGGCGCCGGAGCGGTCCATCCTGACCTGGCGCCAGCGTAGGTCCTGCATCGGCCGTATCAGCTCGGCGGCCCTAGCCACCCCTCGCCCCACCCCCTAAACCTGCCGCCATGTTCGACGGCTTCATCCGCGACCACGCCCGCTGGACGCCCCGCGCGCCGGCGGTGATCACGGCCACGCGCGTTGCGGCCTACGCCGAGCTCGACGCCGACGTCGACCGCTGCGGCGCGGCGCTCGCGGCCATGGGTGTCCACGCCGGCCGCGGCGTGGTCTCGGTGCAGGTCGAGGAGCCGTATCTGGCGTTCGTGGCCATGGCGGCCCTGGCCCGGCTGGGCGTCGCATCGTCGCCGGCCGCCGACCACGCCGCCGATCTGCGCCTGGTCGACCACTCGCGCTCCGGCGACGGCCCGCCCGCCCTGGTGCTCGACCGCGCCTGGCAGGCCGCCATGTACGCCGCCGAGCCGCGGCCCCTGCCCGTGCTGGAGCTGGACCGCGACGCCACCGGCCGCGTCATGCTCTCATCCGGCACCACACGCCTGCCCCGCCGCTGCGCCTACACCTGGGGCCGACTGGAGCACGGGAACCACCTCAGCCTGCGCACCTACTGCCAAGGGAAGATGGGCGCCTGGATCCCGCTGACCGGCCTCGACGCCGCCATGGGCCTGACCATGGCCATCGGCGCCTGGAGCGTCGGCGCCTCCGTCACCGCCCCCTTCGCGCCCGAGGACACGCCGGCCTTCCTGGAGGCGCTGACACCCGGCCTCGTCGCCATGGCGCCCATGCACCTGCAGCGCCTGCTCGCCGCCCTCCCGCCAGGCTTCCAGCCGCAGCCCGAGTGGCGCCTGGTGGTCGGCGGCGCACCCCTGCCGCCGTCCGTGGCCCGCGAGGCGCGCCTGCGCATCAGCCCCGACATCCGCACCATCTACGGCTCCACCGAGGGCGGGATGAGCGGCCTGGGCTACGCCTCGGGCCTCGACGACGCGCCCGGCCAGGTGGGGATCACCCCCGCCGGCGCCATCGTCGACATCGTCGACGACGACGGCCGCCCGGTCCCCGAGGGCCAGTCCGGCGAGGTGCGGATCCGCGGTGAGCGCGTCGTGGCGGGCTACATCGGAGAGCCCGAGGCCACGGCCGAACGCTTCCGCGACGGCTGGTTCTACACCAACGACATCGGCCGCCGCCTGCCGGACGGGCGCATCGTGCTGGAGGGCCGCGCCGACGAGCGGATGAACCTCGGCGGGGTGAAGTTCATGCCGGGCGTGCTGGAGGCCGCGGCGCTGGAGTGCGCCGGCGTCCGCGACTGCGCCGCCTTCGCCGCCCCCGACGAGGCGGGACTCGATGCCTGCTGGCTGGCCGTGGTCGCCGACCCCGCCTTCGACCGTTCGGGCCTCGCCCCGCACCTGGCGCGCTACCAGAACCTGCCGCCGCCCAAGTTCGCCTGGATCGACGCCATCCCCCGCAACACCATGGGTAAGGTCGAGCGCACGAAGCTGCGCGACCTGCTCCTGGCCGCGATCCGCCCCTCATGACCAAGGCCTCGGCCGTGGGCGCCCTGCTGCGCGAGTGGCGCGCGGCGCGGCGGATGAACCAGCTGGACCTGTCGGTCGAGACCGGCGTCTCCACGCGCCACCTGAGCTGCATCGAGACCGGCAAGGCCAAGGCCAGTCGCGAGGTGCTGTTCCGCCTCGCCGACGCGCTGGCGATGCCGCTGCGCGAGCGTAACGCCCTGCTGCTCGCCGCCGGCTACGCCCCGCTCTATGCCGAGACCAGCCTGGCCACCACGGGGCTGGAGCGGATGGCCGAGGCGATCCAGCTCATCCTGCGCCACCAGGAGCCCTACCCCGCCTTCGTTGTCACCAGGCACTTCGACGTCCTGATGGCCAACGCCGCGGCCGAAAGGGTCAACGCCCTGCTGATGCGGGGCCGCCCCAGCGCGCACGCCAACCTGCTGCGCCAGGTGTTCGACCCCGACGACTTCCGGCAAGTGATCGTCAACTGGCCCGAGGTCGCCGAGAAGTTCCTGCGCCACCTGCATGCCGACATCGCCGCCGCACCGTCCGACACGACGGCCCGCGCCCTGCTGGACGAGGTGCTGGCCTATCCCGGCGTCCCCGCCGACTGGCGCCGCCGCGACGTGGCGACCGAACCCGCGCCCGTGCTCAACCTCGTCTTTCGCAGCGACCTGGGCGAGCTCCGCTTCTTCGAGACCATCACCACCTTCGCCACGCCCCGCGACGTCACCCTGGACGAGCTGCGGATCGAGTGCGCCTTCCCGGCCGACGCCCACACCGCCGAGGTCTGCGCGCGGCTGGCGGCACAGGCTTCATGACCTCCCAGGTCATTTGTCCTGATCCCAGGCCGGGTTAGCACCGGGCCTTGAAGCGCGGGCCGAACGCCCTCGCTGCGAGGGACATCCGCCATGCAGCTCCGACGCCGCGACCTCCTGAAATGCGCCGCCGGTCTCGCCGCGGCCGCCAGCCTGCCCGCAGTCGCCGCGACCCCGCCGCGCCGCCGCATCATCGACGTCCATCTCCATGCCTATCCGGCCGACCTGGCCCTCGACAGCCCGGTCAATCCGATCTCGGGCGTGAAGAACGAAATCCGCAACGGCGCCGACCACCTGGCCGCATGCATCGCCGAAATGAAGCGCCTGGGCGTGGTTCGGGGGGTCGTCAGCGGCGGCGACGGCGACCGGCTGAAGGCGGCCACCGACTGGGTCGACCGCGATCCCGCCCGCTTCGTCGCCGGAGCCGGCGTGCGCGGCTCGCAGGACACGCCCCTGCCGCCGCTGGAGACGCTGCGCGCCGCCTTCGCCAGCGGCCGGATCAAGGTGCTGGGCGAGGTCACCTCGGAATACGCCGGCCTGTCGATCAGCGACCCGCTGTACGAACCGGTCCTGGCGCTGGCGGAGGAATTCGACATCCCGGTCGCGCTGCACAGCGGCATGATGCCCCCCGGCACGCCGCTCGATCCCTGCTGCCGCTCGGCCCGCGCCCGCTTCGGCAATCCCCAGGTCATCGAGGACGCCCTCAATCGCCACCCGAAGCTGCGCCTCAACCTGATGCACTTCGGCGCGCCATTCCTCGAAGATACGATCGCCATGCTGACGCTCTATCCGAACGTCAACGTCGACACCGGCGCGGTGAGCTGGCTGATGCCGCGGCCGCAGTTCCACGACTACATGCACAGGCTGGTGGACGCCGGCTTCGCGGACCGGATCATGTTCGGGACCGACCAGATGTTCTGGCCCAACGCCATCGGCCTCGCGATCCAGGGGGTCGAGTCCGCGACCTTCCTCACCGAGGCGCAGAAGCAGGCGATCTTTTACGACAACGCGGCGAAGTTCTACCGCCTGGCCTAACGCGCGGCGTGCGGCGCGCTCAAGAGGGCGCGGACGCCCTCGACACGCCCGGGCCCCGAGACGCCGAGGCCCAGGGCCTCGCACGCTCGCGCGGCGAAGCCGCTGACCTGGGCGACCGCGAAGCTGACGCCATAGAGGTTGCGCTGCGGGGGCACGCCGGGGATGGGCCGCGGATAGCCGGAAGCCTGGAAGACCGGGACGCCGTCGCGCCACCGCACGGCGTAGGCCGTGCGCGGGCAGTCCCAGTCCACCTCGACGCCGATGACGCCGTCGAGCGCGCCGGGGTAGCAGGGCGTGTCGTTGGCCTCGCGCGCGGCGACGATGACCACCCCGGCCGCGACGGCTTCCTCCACCACGGCGGCGAAGGCCTCGCGGTGCGCGGCGTTGACCGAGCCGAGGCTGAGGTTGATGACGTCGACCTCTCGAGCGATCGACCACCGGATGGCCGCGACCAGACCGGCCGCACTGGTCTTCAACGCCTCGCGGAACACCCGCACCGGCAAGCAGAGCGCATCGGGCGCCTTCTCCTGCAGGGCGGCGGTCACCGCTGTCCCGTGGCCGAGCTGGTCGCGCCACGTCGCCTCGCCCTCGACAACCGCGCCGTCGGACAGCACCATGACGCCGGGCCCCAGCCGGTCGGCGGCGATGTGGTCGTGGCGCGGGTGCACGCCGCTGTCGATTACGGCGACGGCCACGCCCCGACCCGACAGGCCGGCCAGCGGCTCGGGCGCCGCGAGCTGCGCGTCAGCCATAGGCCGGCTCCCGCGCCCGCCGCATCGTCGCGCGGCCGTCCTGAAGCGTGACGACCATGTCGGCCATCTGCGCCAGGGCGGGCTTGTGGGTGATCACGACGATGGTCGCGTCCGGCAGGGCCTCGCGCAGGCCCCTGGCCACCAGCTGTTCGGTCTCGCCGTCCAGCGCCGACGTGGGCTCGTCGAGGATCAGCACGCTGGGCCGGCGCAGCAGCGCCCGCGCCAGGGCCACCCGCTGGCGCTCGCCCGCCGAGAGCGCCAGGCCCCGCTCGCCGGTCCGCGTCGTCAGCCCTTCGGGCAGGCGGGCCATCAGGTCGCCCAGGCCCGCCATCCGCGCCGCCGTCTCGATCTGCTCGACGCCCGCCCCCGGCAGGGCGAAGGCGATGTTGGCGGCGATGGTATCGTTGAAGAGGTAGGGCGACTGGTCCACCAGGATCAGCTCCCGGCGCAGGTCGGCGAGCTTCAGGTCCCGGATGTCCATCCCATCGACCAGGATGCGGCCGGCCTGGGGATCCTGGTAGCGGACCATCAGGTCGGCCAGCGTCGACTTGCCCACGCCGCTCGGCCCCAGGATCGCGCAGAAGCCGCCCTGGGCGATGTCGAGATCCACGTCAACCAGCACCGGGCTGCGGTCGTAGCGCATGGACACGCCCTCGAAGCGCACGCCCTTCCGCACACGCTCGAGGCCCACCGCATCCGGTCGCTCGGTCACGTCGGGCGGCGTGTCGAACAGCTCGAAGATCCGCGCCAGCGACACGCGCGTGGACGCCAGCCCCGCCGTCAGGCCCATCAGCGTCTGGATCGGGGCGAACAGGCGGCCCTGGTAGGTCATGAAGGCCACCAGCGTGCCGATGGTCATGCGCCCGTCGATGATCATCGCGCCGCCGTAGAGGATGACCGCCGAGGTCGAGGCCGTCAGCAGCGCGCCCGGGATCGCCCCGGCGAGGAACGAGGTCACCTGCATGCGCAGCATGGCCCGGACGAAGGCGTTGTTGCCCGTCTCGAAGCGGCGGACCTCGTGCTCGCCCGCGTTGAGCGACGCGACGACCCGCATGCCCATGACCGTGTCGACCAGCAGGCTGCCGAGGTCGGCGCCGCGCTCGCGCATCTCGCGCGTGATGAGGGTCAGCTTGCGCTGGTAGTGCAGGAAGACCAGCACGCAGGCCGGGATCAGCACGACCCCCACCAGGAACAGCCGCCAGTCCAGCCAGACCATCAGCCCGACGCTGCCGACCAGCATCAGCACGTTGCTGAGCACCGAGAGCAGGGTGTCGGCCGTCACCCGTTGGACGTCGCTGACGTCGCTGTTCAGGCGCGACATCAGATCGCCGAGCCGGAAGCCGCCATAGAACCGCGGTGACAGGGTCTGCAGGTGGCGCAGCAGGGCGGCGCGGATGTCGAACAGCATGGCCGCCGACGACGACACGTAGCGGTAGCTGGCGAAGATGTTGAGGACATAGGCGACGATGCCGACCACGACCATCAGCACCGCGATCTCGACCAGCGCGCTCATGTCGCGACGCAGCAGCGCCTTGTCGATCAGGAGCTTGGACAGATAGGGCTGAGCCAGACTGAGGGCCGTGCCGAGCAGGCTGACCAGCAGCACCAGCACCAGCGGCCGCAGGTAGGGCCGCAGGAACGGCATGAGCCGCCCATAGGTCCGCCAGCTCGCCACCGGCGGCGGCGCGGCGGCCGGACCCGGCGGTCCAGGCGGCGGGGTCGGGGGCTGGGTCAAGCCGCGGCCTCCCGCGCCACGAGACGGAAGCCGTGCAGCTCGAAGCGGGGCTCGGGCGTCTTCGCCAGCCGCGCCGTGCACACATCGAAGCCCTCGGCCAGGTCGGCGAGCTGCGCGCGCCACCAGTCGCCCTGCCCACCACTCGCGTAGAACTGGGCGCACAGGCGCAGGTGCCGGCGCATGGCGGCGACCATCATCGACTCGAAATGACCACGCAACGCGTCAGGGTCGCCGCCCTCGCCGATGGCGCCGATGACCGCGCTGGCCAGGATGGCCTCGCGCACCGCCTGAGCCGTGCCGTCTCCGCAGATCGGGTCGAAGGCGATGGCCGCCGAGCCGCAGGCCAGCCAGCCGGGCCCTTGCAGGCTCGCAAGCATGCGCGGGCTGGTCTCGAACGCCGCCGAGGTCTCGCCGACCGGCGCGATGCGCGGCCCGATGCGCCGGCTCTGGCCGAGCACCGTGGCGGCGTCGGCGCCCACGGCGAGCAGCCAGCCCGTCGCCGGACCGGACGGGATGAGGAACAGCCATCCCTCCTCCACCGCCTCGACCCAGCAGGCGGAGCGGTCGTCCTCGTGCAGGAGCCGAACCGGCTGGGCGACCGCGCGCCGCGACCCGAAGCTCCGCAGCGCGTCGGCGGGGAATGGCGGGGCGGTGTGGACGGTCATGAACGCCGGGCCGGCCGGGTCGGATGCGCAGGAGCCCAGCGCAGCGTCGAGATCACCCTCCGACACCACGACGCCGCCGTGCGGCAGCCGGACTGGGTCGGCCGCGCCCCAGGCCACGATCCGGTGGGTGACGCGGGGCCGGGTGGCGAACAGGTCCTCGCGCCCGAACACGTCGCGCAGCAGGGCCAGCGCGGTGTCGCTCAGGAGGATGGCTGGCACCGGCCGGCGGGCGGTTGTCGTCCGCGACGTCGCCATGCCCGCTCGGGCCAGCAGGTGCGCGCAGCAGTTCGCGGCGATGCCGTCGCCGCGGATGGCGACGGTCCGCGTCATCCGGCCCGCGCCGGGCGCGCTCACCGGGTGATGACCATGCCCGACATGGTGATGTCGTGCGTCAGCTCCCACGCCCCTTGCGGCTTGAGGGTCTTGGCGTCGTAGACCGCCACGTCGAAGCCGGCGCCGTAGATGTAGAGCTTCTGCCCATTGCCCGAGATGCCGAAATAGAACCGGCGGCGGCACTGGAACTCGGCCTTGTCGAGCGCCTTGTTCTTGTCGAGGTCGAAGCGCCAGAACTCGCAGCGTTGGTTGCCAAGGTCGCCGTTGACCGCGACCGTGTAGCCGTTCTTGCCGTCGGGCGAGACCTCCAGGCCGGACAGCGCCTTCGGCGACGGCCCGATCGGCGTGAAGGTGAACTGCCGGGTGTCGAGGTCCAGGCGCGCGATCCCGAAGATCTTGTTGTGGATGTAAGGGTCCTCGGTCTCGAAGAGCGAGACGAACTGGCCGGGCGTCTGCAGCCGGCCCACGCCGCCGCCGAAGCTGACGTCCTGCATGCCGGGGAACTCGGGCTTGGAGAGGTCGAAGTGGTCGACGGTCTTCAGGTCGGCCGTGTTCACGACGATGATCTTGTCGCGGAAGGCGTACAGCGTCTTGCCGTCCGGCGAGAGCATCAGCGCGCCGCGAGAGCCGAATTTCTGGTCGTCAGCGTCGAGGTCGACGGCCCGCACGACCTTCTTCTCCTGCAGGTCCACGACCATGAACTGCTGCTTGCTGATCCGGTAGGCGTCGACGCCTTTGTCGATCCGCGTGCCCAGGATGTAGAAATAGCGCCCCGAGCGGTCGGCGACGCCGCCGGTGAAGCGGTAACGCACGGCCGGCGTGTTCAGGCTGAAGCTGTTGACGATCTTGCGGGTCGCCACGTCCATCACCTCGATCCCGCTGGTGGTGATCGTGGTCGCGTAGAGCAGCTTGCCGTCGTCGGAGAGCCGCATGCTCATCGGCAGGCCGGTCTTGAGATCGACCTCCTGCGTCACCGAGCCCTTGGCTTCATCGATGACCATGAGCTGGCTGGGATAGCCGCCCAGGAACATCGTTCCCGCGTGCGCCGGACCCAGCGCGGCGACGGTCGCGCAGACGGAGGCGATGAGACCTTGCCAGAGCGTCTTCATGCGACGGGCTCTTCCTCGAATGATGGGGCGGGAACGGTGGCTTACGGGAAGACCAGGTCCAGCTTGCGCCAGTCCTTGGTGGCGACGGCGCAGTTGCTGGCCCAGTCGGGCGAGTAGTTGACGTGGTCGGCCACCTGCACCGGCCAGAAGCAGGTGACGTAGCAGTCGTAGATGTCACGCTCGACCGGCTGGCAAAGGCCGGCGGTGCCGCCGCCGGCGTCGACTTCCCAGCCCGGGAAGAAGGCGAGGCTGCAGCCCATCGGCACGTGCGGCTTGGGCTTGTCCGGCTGCTGCTGCAGCGCCACGACGTCCTCCTCGGTCATCGAGGCGGCCTGGTCGATCCGCTCGGCTTTCCTGTTGATCGGCCGGAGATGCTTCATGACAGGGCCTTCCGTTCAGCGAGGCGTTCCAGGAACTGCGGGTTCTGCGCGCTCACCGCGCCGTAGATGCGCAGGCAGGTGTCCGTCCATTGGCGGATCCAGTCGCAGTAGTGGAGGTTGGCGTGGCCCGTGTCTCCGTAGCGGACGAAGGCCTCGTGGTGGCACCCGCCGGCGCAGAGCGGCCTTGCCCAGCAGGTCTGGCATTCGTACTTGGCGCTGACGTGGCCGCGGGCCAGGAAGTCTTCGCGCTTGGCGGTGTCGACGCCGCTCGAGATGTGCCCCAGCGTGTGCGTGTCGGCGTCGGTAAACCGATGGCAGGGCGACAGGTCGCCCGACGGACTGACGCCCAGCAGGCCGATCCCGGCGCCGCAGGGATGGGACTTGTTCGCGCCCTGGATCAGTTCCCCGATCGTCTCGCTGACATTGGAGAACCCGTGCCGTTCGCCTCGCAGCGCGTACTCCAGCCACTCGTCGGCCAGGGTGTGGAACTCGGCCACGACGCCGTCCATGCCCTTGTCGTCGAGGGCGTAGTCCTGGCCGCCGTTGTTCGTGACCGGCGCGAAGCCAACCTCGTCGAAGCCCAGGTCATCCTTCAGGTGGCGGTAGATCCGCACCACATCCGTGACACCGTCGGTCAGGGTGACCCGGGCGGTGATCGCACGGCTGTTGTGGCGGGCGATCAGCTTGCGCAGCTTCGGCTCGATGATGCGATAGGTGCCGCGGCCGCGCTTGTCGACGCGTCGCAGGTCCTGCAGGTCGGGCGGCCCGTCCATGCTGACCGTGACGCCGATCTCGGCGTCGGCCAGGAACTCGATGATCTCGTCGGTCAGCAGCGTGGCGTTGGTGGTCAGGCTGAAGCCGATGCCGCGACCCTGGCTGGCGGCCTGTTCGCGGGCGTACTCCACCACCTGGCGCAGCAGCTTGAAGTTCATCAGCGTCTCGCCGCCGAAGAACGTGATGTGCACGGCCTGGCGGCCGGCCGACTGGCTCAGCAGGAAATCCACCGACGCCGTCGCCGTCTCCAGCGTCATGTACTTCGGCTTGCCGTCGGGCGTGGCGATCTTGTCGGCGCCGAACTCGTAGCAGTAGGTGCAGGCCAGGTTGCACTGGTTGGTGATGTTCAGCACCAGCGCCTGCAGCGGGAAGTCGGCCGGCGGGCTGGTCGGTTGCGGGGCGAGCACCGGGGTCTCCGCGTCCGAGACGATGCCGCGGACATACCGCAGCTCGCCGATCAGCTCTTCGGCGTCGCCCCGCGCGTGGCCGTGCTCGACCAGGGCGTCGACCAGCTCGGCGTGCGACATCTCCCGCTCCGCCAGGCTGCGCAGCACGGCGCTCGCGCCGTCGTCCAGCGCGAAGATCGCGCCCGCCGTGACGAGGTAGATGAAGTCCTGGCCGGCCGCCTGGAACTCGTGCAGCTCGCCGCGGCGATACCGCGTCTGGGCCATCGAGGTCATGCTGGTCATTGGGTCACCTCCGACTGGTCCCAGCGCCGGTAGGTCGGCACGGTGACGACGAGATAGGCCTTGCCCACCAGCGGCCTGCCGAACTTGTCCTTGGCGTCCTTGGCGGTGGCGACGACCCACACCTCGCCGTAGTTGTTGCGGCTGAACCGGCGCTTGGGATTGGGGCCTTCGGTCGAGGGAGTGAACAGCGCGCCCTGGCTCAGTTCGCCCACGAAGCTCTTGTCGTCGTCGTAGGTGACGGTCTGGAACTCGTCGATGCTCCAGGTCACCGGCACCGGGCCGATGGCGACGTCGTCGTCGGTCTTGGGCTTGCCGTCGGGGCCGTTGGCGTAGCCGATGACATCGAACTGCTCGTAGCCCTTGTCGAACTTGATGCCGCCCAGGTGGGCCATCGCCGTCTCCGGCGTCACCTTTAGGTAGTCGACCTTGTCATAGACCGGCAGCGCCTTCTCCAGCACCGCGCTCTTCACCGCCAGGTCACGCGGGCCGGGCAGCGCCTTGTCGGCGACGTCGACGGTGACGACCAGTTCGCGGGCGCTGGCCGAGACGATCTTGGTCACGGTCACGCCGGCGCCGAGGTCGACGTCCTGCGGCGTCGGCTTCAGCGGCAGCGCGTCGCCGTAGATGTGCACCGCGACGCCCTTCGATCCGGCCTTCAGGGCATATGGCATGACCGCGGCCACCGTCGGGTCGGCCGACGCACGGGTGAGGGTCACGTTGAAGCCGAACTCGTTGTACGCGCCCCAGAACCAGCGGCCCTGCGCCATCTTCAGGTCGGGCGCGAACCACATGACCTCACGGTCTGCGGCCTTGGGGTCGTCGGGCTGGCTGGTCGAGCCCGCATCGGCGCTGCCGCGCCAGCTGTAGCCCGCGTAGACCACGCCCTGCCCCTTGCGTGAGATCTCGGCGCCGGACTGCAGCGAGCGCAGGGTCGCGGTCGTGACGAAGTGGTCGGGGCTCTTGCCCGGGGCGATCGTCATCTCGCCGAGATAGACGCCCTTGCCCGGCAGCTTGGCCGAGATCAGCCACTTGCCCTCCAGGCGCGGCGAGCGGATGCGCGGTGTCCAGGCGGCCCACTCGGGCGTATTGAGCGGCGCCTTCTCGGACAGCCAGTTCAGCGCGGTCTGGGCCGGCGTCATCGGCTTGCCGTCCGGCCCGTTCGGGGCCCCCGGCGCGGGCCGGTAGTACTGCATCTCGGCCTGCGAATAGAGGGCCACGTGCATGTTCTGCAGCAGCGCCCACTCGCGCTTGCTACGGCGCGACGAGAGGGGCTGGGCGAAGGCGTGGCACGAGGCGCAGGCGTTCCGCACCGTCTCGTTCGGGATGATGGTCTCGTCCTGGATGCGCTGCTCGACCAGGTACATGACCGGCTTGGCCTCTTCGGGCGCCAGGCCATGGTAGGTCCCCAGGTATTGCACGATCTGACGCGCCTCGGCGGGGTCGATCACGGCGCCGTTCAGCTTGACCATGCGCTTGAGGGTCTGGGCCCAGCCCTCGGGCGTGGAGCGCACCCAGGAGATGCGCGAGAGGTTGCCCTTCTCGTCCGCGGCATGGCACGCGCCGCATTTCTCGATGGTCAGCTTGTCGGTGACCGGGATGCCGTTGTCGGTCTCCTTCCAGTCGACCGGGTCGGGGCCATTGGCCTTGCCTTCGACCTGGGCCACCACGACCGAGGCCGAGAACACGCCGGCCAGCAGCAGCGCCAGCGGACCTGCCTTGCGGAACAACGCGGCGATCACCCGGCGGCGGCGAGTGTCACGCCCAGTGGCCGACGGCGGCGAGGACTCCCCTGGCTCGGCCTGACCGCCGCTGGACGCGCCGACATCGCTCTGCGGGACGTTCATCTCGACATGATCCCCCTTGCCGATCCGGAAAGCGTCTCGTCGACCTTCCGCATGACGAGCGGGACGGTCTAAGGCCGGGCTCGGTCAAGCGGCATCCCTTCGGACCACGCCCCAGAAGCGCGACTGTGGGGCAATCTGCCAAAGAAGCGGCAGGAGACGCCGGTCCGGCGCCTATTTCTTCCACGCCGATCCGGTGGCCGCAACGGCGTTCCAGGATCACCGTGCGGGACTCGGGCGCCGCGCCAGCCAGGCCTTCCAGTCGGCCGGCGGCGCCGGATAGGCGTCCACGACGGGCCCCAGCGCCTCGACCAGGGGGCGCAGCGACGGCTCGTAGTTGCGCCAGTGGTCGACCCCGTCCGTGAAGATCGGCCGGCGCACCTGCTCGGAGCTGGCGGTCCGCACCGCGCGGTCGTTGTTGTAGAATTCCAGACAGGCCTGCTCGAACGGCAGCCCCAGCGCGTCCAGCAGCCGCCGGACCTCGCCCGGCGTGTCCTCCACCATCCGCTCGTAGATGACCTGGTGGACCGCGCCCGGCGCCGCCTCGTCGTAAGCGGCCATCAGCGCCACGTAATCCCGGTAGTAGCGGCCGATCTCGGCGAGGTCGTAGGAGAACGCCTGCCCGCGCGCGAAGTGCTGCTTCCAACCGGAGAAGCAGCAACCCAGCGGATGGCGCCGCGCATCGACGATCTTCGCGTTCGGCAGGATCAGCCGGATGAGGCCGACGTGCTGCCAGTTGTTGGGCATCTTGTCGATGAACAGCGGCCGGCCGGTCTGGCGGTGGACGCGCGTGCGTTCGATGTACTCCTCGCCCAACCGCTGGCGGTCGGCGGGCGAGAGCGACGCGACCATCGCGCGGAAGTCCGGAAACTCGCCCTGGTCCACCCGCGACTGCAGGCGTGCGGCGATCACCATCATCTCCGGCAGTTCCATCGTGCCTTCCACCTGGCTGTGGCTGGCGAGGATCTGCTCCACCAGGGTCGAGCCCGACCGGGGCAGGCCGACGATGAAGATCGGGTCGGGCGCCGGGCAGCCGCCGGAGCCCATCTCCGCGATGAAGGCTCGGGTGAAGGTATTCGCCGCGGCCGCCGCCTCGGCGGAAAAGCCCTCCGGATCGTGCAGCACCATCGTGCGGCGCACGCGGTTGCCGTGATCGTAGTGGCGGAACGAGGCGTCGTAGTCCCGGGCGTCCTCCAGGGCCTTGCCCAGCGAGAAATGCAGGTGGAACACGTCCTCCCGCCGCGCGTCCGCCTCGGGCTCCAGCGACCGGAGCGCGGCGTCCATCGCCGCGATGTCCTCGGCGTCCAGCTTGACGGTCTTGAGGTTGGCCAGGCTCCACCAGGCCTCGCCCATGGTCGGCTGCCGCGCCACCGCCTCGCGATAGGCCTGCACCGCCTCGGCCTGCCGGCCCAGCGTCTTCAGCACGTGCCCCAGGTTCTGCCAGACCTGCGGCTGGTTCGGATGGCGCGCCAGCAGCCGCTGGTAGATCTCGCCGGCCTCCTGCTGGTGGCCGAGGCGCACCAGGACCGAGGCGCGCAGCAGATCGTGGGCGGGGCTCTCGACCGGCGATTTCGCCAGCGTCTCGGCGTGCGCCAGCGCCTCCGGCAGACGGTTCGTCTGCATCAGCAGGCGCACCAGGAAATCGCGCGCTAGGTCGAAGCCGGGCGCGGCCTGAACGGCGCGCTCGACCCGCGCCAGCGCCTCGGTCATGTCGCCCCGCCGCCAGTGGACCTCGCCCAGCAGGCGGAGCGCCGGCGGATCGTCGGGCGCCCGCTCGAGCCGCGCCGCCAGGGTCGCTTCGCTTTCGTCGAGCCGGCCCTCCCCCATCGCCACCGCCGCCCGGAGCAGTTCGGGATCGTGCGACGACGCGTGCACGCCGGAGAGGTCCGCGCGCCAGGCGTCCGCCTCGCGGCCCACCTTCCGCAACGCCTTGGCCAGGAGGAACCAGCCGCCGGCTACGGTCGGCTGCAGGCGGGTGAGGTTCTCCAGCGCGGCGATGGCCTGGCGATCATCGCCGACCTCGCCCGCGGCCTGCCCAAGTTCCCATAAGACTGCGGGCACGCGTGGATGCGCGCGCGCGAGTGGCGCGAGGCGCGCGAGCGCGGCCTTCGTCTCGCCCAGCCGCCTCAGGGCCTGGCACGCCAGCAGCTCGGCCGGCGGCAACCCCGGCGACCGTTCCAGAATCGCCTCGGCGCGCGCCAGCGCCACCTCGGGCTGCGTCTCCAGCAGCGCAACGACTTCGGCCAGCATTTCGGCAAGCGCGGGCGCCGAGGCGGCGGACGCGCTCAAGCGGCAGTCTCCTGGCGAAGCCCCTGACGGCGGGCGAACCGGCGCGCCGGCGGGGTTGGCGTGTTCGACATGCGGCGGCGTTGTCCTCTCCGGTCGCACAGGGCGACCGCCCACCGCATCGGGCCGCCGGGACCAGTCCCGATCAACTCCGCGGCCCGCCGGGACGGCCGCCGCCTCGGCCATGGCAAGCCCCTTGGGCGCCCACGCACAAATTTAGAACACCTGTTGACGTCACAGCGCCGTCACGGCGGTGAGACCTCGGGTTTCAGGGCGTAACACGCTTGACAGTGCTGATCGGCGTTCAGTCAATCAGAATTGAAGCACTTTCGCGGAGTGCTCCACCTGCAATACGCCTGACTGACTCAGAATATTTTCTGCATAGTTGGCAAAAATACGTTCCTACCGAAGGTTACAACTTCGGAGATGACCACTTGCGCGTTTCTTAGACTCTAAGACTATCGAGACGGCGCCAGGATGTGCGCCGGTCAAAGCAAACTCGCAAGAAAAGAGAAAATTCCACGAGGAAGGAGACATTCAGCGTCAAGACTTTGGGGGATATCCAACGCATGAAATCTCGCACGGCTTCTCGTAGAACACGCATTCTCTGCTTGCTCGCGGCGACCACCGTCCTAACCCCTCTGGGGCTCGCCAGCCCCGCGTTCGCCGAGACCGCGGCCGCGGACGCCGCTGACGCGGATGGCGCCGGCGCAGGCGACGGGGCCCTGCTGGGCGAAATCATCGTCACGGCGACGCGCAAGGCCGAAAGCATCCAGAAGGTTCCGATCTCGGTCCAGGCGCTGGGCACGGAGAAGCTGCAGGAGCGGCAGGTGAAGGGCCTGTCCGACCTGGTGAACCTGCTTCCCTCGGTCTCGTTCGCAGGCCTCGGGCCGGGGCGGCAGACCACCTATTTCCGCGGCATCGTCCCGGCGGGCGGCAACTACGCCTCGGTCGGCTACTACCTGGACGACATCCCGATCACCGGCACAGGCGTGCCCGACATCCACGTCTACGACCTGGAGCGCGTCGAGGCGCTGTCGGGACCGCAGGGCACGCTCTACGGGGCCGGCTCGCTGGCGGGCACCATCCGGTTCATCACCAACAAGCCGAAGGTCGGCCGGTTCGAGGCCGGCTACGACCTCGAGGCCAACAAGTACGGCCCGGGCTCGGTCGGCGGCCAGATCCAGGGCTATGTGAACGCCCCGGTGAACGACACCATCGCCGTCCGCGCCATGGCCTATTTCCGCCGGGACGGCGGCTACGTCGACAACACGCCCAACAATGGCAAGCTGAACGACGGCCGGTCCGCGGTGCTGACGCTCGGCGACAACAACCCGGCCACCTCCTTCACGCTCGACAACTCCGCCATCGCGGACGACGACTACAACACCGTCCGCGAATACGGTGCCCGGCTGCAGGCGCTTTGGGAAGTCATCCCGGGCTGGGAAGTCACGCCGATGCTCACGGCGCAGCATCAGAAGGCCAAGGGCTACTTCGGCTACGACCCGCGCGTCGGCGACCTGGAGGTCCACGACTACGACAAGACCGAGAACGACGACAAATGGTACCAGGCCCAGCTGTCCGTCCACGGCCATATCGGCGACTGGGACGTGGTCTCGGCCACCGGCTATCACCAGCGCAAGACCAAGCTGCTGAACGACTATACCTACTACACCGTCACCTACGACGGCTTCGGGCCGGGCTACGAGAACTACCTGCAGTTCTTCGACAAGAGCGGCTGCACGGGCTCGGGCGCGACACTGAAGTGCACCAAGTTCCTGAACCCGACGCAGTACTTCCACGGCCTGACCTACCGGGACAAGTTCACGCAGGAATTCCGGGTCACCACGCCGCAGGACTGGCCGTTCGACGTGACCGCGGGCGTCTTCTACCACTGGCAGAAGCAGGAAAATAACACCTACTACGCCATCCGCGGCCTCGATCAGATCATGGGCTATACCCGAGCCGGCGGCGGCGACAGCAACCCCGCGGGCCTCGGCATTCCGGTCGCCAACGGCGGGACGATGATCCTGGGGTCGCCGGCGGTGAAGCAGGACGGCTTCTACATCATCGAGACCAACCAAATCTATCACGACAAGGCGATCTTCGCCGAAGGCCACTACAACATCACGCCGACCCTGAAGCTCACGGCCGGCATCCGCTACTTCAAGACCGACTACAACGTGAAGGGCTTCAGCGGCGTCATGGCCTCGGCGCTGAACACCACCACCTCGCTCAACGTCCAGACCGGGGCCCTCGGCTGCACGCTGCCGCTGCCCGCCGAGCGCCTGCAGTGCCTGAACTCGAACTTCGCCGCGGCGGACCAGGTCGGGCGCTACAAGGAAGACGGCGAGACCCACAAGGTGGCGCTGGACTGGCAGATCACGCCCACGAAGATGATCTACGCCAACTACTCCACCGGCTTCCGGCCCGGCGGCTTCAACCGGCCGCTGCGCATCCGCAACGTCGGCGTCGCCACCGTGCCGCCGTTCAAGTCCGAGGAGCTCACCAACTACGAGGTGGGCGTGAAGACGCTGTGGGGCGACGTCTTCCGCTTCAACGCCGCGGTCTATTACGAGGAGTGGGACAACATCCAGTACTCCGTCGTGGTCTCCGGCGCACAGGGCGCGGGCATCACGGGCAACGCCGGCAAGGCGCGGGTCTATGGCGTGGAATACGACGCCGACCTTAAGCTGGGCGAGTTCACGATCTCGTCGTCCGGCGCCTACAACGACGCGGCGCTCGACGGCAACTTCTGCAACTTCGCCTTCGACCTGGCCTCGAAGTCGATCTCGCAGCTGTCCGCGTGCACGCTGGGCGCGACCGTCCCGGGCTCCAGCCCGCCGACGCCGCAGGTCGCCGCCGCCGACGGCACCCGCCTGCCCCGCCAGCCGAAGTTCAAGGGCACCACCTCGATCCGCTACGACACCGAGTTCGGCGACTACAGCGCTTACCTCCAGGGCGCGGCGCTCTACCAGACCGGCGCGACCCAGGACCTGAACGTCTTCAACAACGACCTGCTGGGCAACACGTCGGGCTTCGTCACCTTCGACTTCTCGGGCGGGGTGAAGAAGGACAACTGGACCCTCAACGTGTTCATGCAGAACGCTTTCGACCGGCGAGGCCAGCTGACCCGGAACACCTTCTGCTCGATCACCTTCTGCTCGGGCTCGTCACGCGCCTTCCCAGTCAAGCCGCAGTTCTTCGGCGTGCGCTGGGGCCAGAGCTTCTGACCATCCTCCTCTCGCGACGGGCTCCCGGAATGCGCGGGAGCCCGCCGTCGGGGCGGGTCCGCGCCCATCTTGAGCGTGGACCCGCGCCAGCCTACCTAGGATCGATGACCGAGGTCTCGGCCGACATCCTCCTGCAGACGCGCACGCTCGCCGTGCGCGACATCCGCTGCCGCGGAACCTGCCGGCACGCGAGCCCCGAGGAGTGCGCCGCCTCCACCGAGCTCGTCTTCCCCTATCGGGGCGTCTACATGCGCCACGTGGGCCGCGACCAGGCGGTGGCCGAGGCCGGCCAGGTGCTCTTCTTCAACGCCGACGAAGGCTACCGCATCGCCCATCCGGTGGCCGGCGGCGACGCTTGCCTGTCGTTCGCACTGACGCCTGAGCTGCTCCTGGAGCTCGCGCCGCAGCCGCTGCTGCGCCGGAGCGGCCGCCCGGCCTTCGACGGCCAGCGACGCGGGATCGAGCCGCCCGTCCATGCCGTCGCCGCGCGCCTGCGCCATGGCCTGCGCGCCGGAACCCTGGACCCGCTGGCCGCCGAGGAGATGGCGCTCAGCCTGATCCGCCGTTCGCTGGGCGCACGCACCAGCCGCGCGCCGGGCGGCACGCCCGGCCGCCGCCGCCTCGTCGACCGCGCCAAGCTCGTCCTGGCCTCCGACCCGGCCCGCCGCTGGACCCTGGCCGAGATCGCCGCCGAGACCGGCGGCTCGCCCGTTTACCTGACCCAGGTGTTCCAGGCCGTGGAAGGCGTTCCCCTCTACCGCCACCAGCTGCGCCTGCGCCTGGCCCAGGCGCTGGACCGGCTGCCCGGGGCGAGCGACCTGACGGCGCTGGCGCTGGACCTCGGCTTCTCCAGCCACAGCCACTTCACCGCCGCCTTCCGCGAGACCTACGGCCGCCCACCCTCGGCGTTCCGCGGTCGGATCAGGGCGCGCTGAGTCCAAAGGTCAGGCTCGAGAACGTCGTCTCGAAGTCGGCGTCCTCGTCCGGGCCCAGCGGCCGGGTCCACACCACCGCGAGCCGCCACTCGCCCTTCGCCGGCAGCGGGAAGACCGCGTCGCCGGCTGCGTCGGTCCTGGCCTGGGCGAAGGTCTCGGTGTCGTTCGCCATGTCGGTCAGCTTCACCAGCGCGCCGGCCAGCGGCCGGCCCTGGTAGGTCACCCGCACCGGCAGCTTCGCCGGCCGCGCGTAGGGGTTGGCCAGCGGCGTGATCTCCAGCGGCAGGCCCACGGGACGCAGCGCCGCCGAACCGTCGCCCTCCCCGACCAGCACCAGCGCCTTGGCCGCCCGGCCGTAGCGCTCGTCGCCGTCGTGCCCCGTGCGGCCCGCCTTCGCCCGCGCCTCGATCGCCGGCGTCAGCCCCTCGTCGGCCAGGTAGGCGTTGAACTTCACCGCCGGCAGCCGGCTCTTGCCGCCGGCGTCGGTGGCCAGCACCAGCACATGGACCCCGCCGCCCGTCAGCCGCACCGTCCCGTCCGCTTCGGGCCCACCCAGCGTCAGGTCGGCCTTCGCGTCACGTGCGGCGCCGTCCGGCCCCACCATCTCGAAGCGGGTGACCCGCCGCAGCGGAATGGCCGAACGGCTGCGATCCGGTCCATCGCCGACCTGCAGCGTCAGGGGCGTCTCGGCCCCCGCCGCGACGCGGAACGCCTGCGGCTGGATCCAGAAGTCGTGCGCCTGCGCCGGCCCCGCCAGCAGCAGCGTCGCACAGATCAGGAGGCGCCTCATTTGTATTCCCCCTCGGGCGCGGCCAGGAACGGGAACACCGTGATCGAATGCTCGCGCTCGTCGCGGTCCACGCCGTCGGTGATCCCAGTCAGGTTTCCGGCCACCAGCAGCGAGCGATAGGTGTCCACCGCGTCGTCGTTCGGCGTGCGCCCGCCGCAATCGCCCGCGCGCCTGCGGTCGCCCGACAGCGCCGCCAGCTCCACCGCGAACAGCCCCGTGCAGCGGCCCGACGCCCCGTTCACCCACAGCCGGTCGTCGGCCAGCAGGATCGCCAGCGGCAGGTAGCGCGACGGCCCGGCCAGCGGCTCCGACAGCCACGCATCCCCGCAGCGGCCGTCGAAACCGTCATAGAGCGCGAGGCCTTTCTCGATCTCGCCCACGAACTGGTCGCCGTCGCTCGGGGTCGTGCGGTTGTACGCCTCCTTCAGCGCGTCCGAGACCGCGTCCGGCCCCGTGGTCGCCAGCAGTGCGTTGCCGGTCAGCGGCCGTCCCATCCGGTCGATCCGCGCCTTGGCCGAAGCCACCTCGCCCCAGACCGCCAGCATCTTCCCGCCCTTGGCGACCACGCCCATGTCCAGCGAGATCACGATCGACGCCGGCGTCCAGCCCTTCAGCAGGTTCTGCGGCGGCCCGCCGGTCGTGTGCTTCCAGGTGTCGAGCATCTTCGCCGACAGCTCAGGCCCAAACGCCGGGCAGCCGGCCGCGTCCGTCGTGATCTTGCCCGTCAGCAAGGGCTCGAACACCAGGTTGTAGGCCTCGCGCGTGCCCCGCACGTTGTTGAAGAACGGGTCGTCCCGCAGGCCCGCGAACACTCGCATCCGCCCGCTCTTGCTGGCGATGCCGGCCGGGTCGCTGGCGTCGCCCTTCACCGCCTCGGCGTCGCCCGCCCGGCAGTCGGCGACCTTGCCCTCGAAGCGGCAGGTCACGTCCACCGTGGCGGTCGTCTTCCCGAACGACCGGCCACTGTCGATGTGGAACGTGTAGCTGTGCCGCTCGGAGAAGCCGTGACCCACGATGGCCATGACCAGGTTCAGCCGCTTCGCGTCGGGCGAGGTCCAGGCGAAGATGTCGCCGATGTCCACCGCCGGATCGGCGATGACGCTGGGGCTGTCCTTGTGGTCCGAGGCGTGCGCGGCGCCCGCCGCCAACATGCTCAGCGCGGCGCCCAGCAGCCCGCGTTTCCAGCTCTTCCGAAAGTCCATCTGGCGACCCCGCCGCTGATTGATCCGGCCGCCTTGTTAAGCCGCCGGCGGGGTGCGCCGCTGTCAGGATCTTTAGCGATCTGCCGCCGTCAGATGCTCACGATCCAGCCGGTGGTCAGGCTCGACTGCTGCACCCCCAACAGCACCATCTGGTCGCCTGCGCCCAGGTCGATCACCACGTCGGCGCCCACCTGGCTCACAGTGTAGGAATTGCCCTGCACAAACACGCGGTCGCCCTCGGCGCGGTTGAAGTCGGTGACCCGGTCCAGCCCGGCGCCCGAGAACGTGTGGAAGATGTCGGCGCCCGTACCGCCGCTGAGGGTGTCCGAGCCGCGGTCGCCGGCGACGAAGTCGTTGCCCGTCCCGCCCATCACCACGTCGTCTCCCTTGCCGCCGCGCACCACATCGTCGCCGTCCCCGCCCGACAGGGTGTCGTTCCCCTCGTTGCCATTCATCACGTCGATGCCGGCGCCGCCGTCCATGGTGTCGGTCCCGGCGAAGCCCGACATGATGTCGTTCAGCGCCCCGCCGGTGATCACGTCGTTGCCGCCCAGGAAGCTCTGCAGGTTGGTGAAGTCGGGCAACGCCGCATTCGGCCCCAGCGGCAGGCTGAAGTCGCTGAGCTGCAGCAGGGTCTGGTTGTTCAAGTCCACCTTGAGGCTGGTGAACGCGCCGCCGGTCGGGAAGCCCGCCAGGATCGTGAAGTTGCCGCCGAAGGTGACGTCCAGCGTCCCGTTGATCGTGCCAGACACCGTCGTGCGCAGCGCCAGGGTCGTGGAATTGGCCGTCACGATCTGGGTCTGGCCGATGGTCAGCGAGGCGACGTCGTTGAACGTCACGGTGCTCGTGCCGGGATTGTACGAAAGCTTCGCCACGGGTGGTCCCCCTTGCCCTCTGGAACTACGTCCTGAGTGCCCCGCGCCGCGCCCCGCCACACCCCCCGAACGGGGGTGCGGCCGCTTCATTCAAACAATCGTTCGACCTTTCACGGCGACGGTCTATGTAGGGGCGCGCCATGGCCGCGCGCCGGAGACAGGAGATGCGCATGACCTTCGCCACGCCCCTCAGCCTCGCCGGGCCGCTCCGCAAGCCGCGCCAGATGCTGGCCGACCAGGAATACGGCGGCCATTCGTCGATCCACGACGACGCCATGGCCGAGAAGCTGGGCTTCCGCGCCGGCCCGATCGAGGGCCCCACCCACTTCAGCCAGTTCCAGCCCCTGCTTGCCCGGATCTGGGGCCAGGCCTGGTTCGAGCGCGGCTGCCTGTCGTCCCACTTCCTCAACATGGTGGTCGAGGGCGAGGAGGTCCGCGCCTACGCCGAGATCCCCACCGACGGCGCCACCTCCACCCGCGTCTGGGCCGAGAAGGCCGACGGCACGCCGGTGCTGGAGGCCAGCGCGAGCCTCGGGCCAGACGCCGGCCCGAGCCTGCTCGATACCCGCATGGCCGCCCTGCGCCCGCCCGGCAAGCTGCTGATCCTGGAGGACCTCCGCGTCGGCATGACCGGCGCCAGGGAAGAGCGCGTGCGCATGGACGCCGACCAGAACATGGGCGCCCTCTACCCCTTCAGCCTCAACCAGAAGCTGGCGGTGATCACCGAGACCTCGCCCTGGTATTCGGACGCCGCGGCCTCGCCCTGGGGCCGGGCGATCATCCCGTTCGAGATGCTGAGCGTGCTCTTCGAATACTCCAGCCGCGAGGCCGCCTTCCCGGTGAAGGGCCCCGCTGTCGGCCTCTTCGCCGACCAGGAGATCCGCCTGATCGACGGGCCGCTGTTCGTGGGCGAGGAATACGTCCTGCGCCGCGAGATCGCCGCCCTGGCCGAGAGCAAGCGCACCGAGTCGTACTGGGTCCGCACCCGCGTCTTCGATTCCCGCGGCGGGAAGCAGGTGGCCGAGATGCTGCTGAACCACGCCACCCTGAAGCACTCCTACGCCGGCTACGCCGACGCCGCGGCCGCCGGCGCCTGAACCAGAGGAACATCGCCATGAACGTGAAGGACAAGGTCGTCGTCGTCACCGGCGGCGCGGACGGGATCGGCGCCGGCCTCTGCCGCCGCTTCGCCAGGGAAGGCGCCAAGGTCGTGGTCGTCGTCGACCGCAACGGCGAGGGCGCCAAGGCGGTCGCGGCGGAGATCGGCGGCGAGGCCGCCACGGTCGACGTCAGCGACGGCGCCGCCGTGGCTGCGCTGGTCGCCGACGTGGAGGCGCGCCACGGCGGCATCGACCTCTTCTGCTCCAATGCCGGCGTCGGCGACGGCGACCCCGACAAGGAGAACGCCGCCTCCTCGCCCGACGCGGTCTGGCAGCGCGCCTGGGGCGTCAACGTCATGGCCCACGTCTACGCGGCCCGCGCGGTGATCCCGAGCATGCGGGCCCGCGGCGGCGGCTACCTGCTTAACACCATCTCGGCGGCCGGCCTGCTCTCCCAGATCGGCGGGGCCGTCTATTCCACCACCAAGCACGCGGCCGTCGGTTTCGCCGAGTCGCTCTCGATCACCCATGGCGACCAGGGCATCAAGGTCTCGATCCTGTGCCCGCAGGGCGTCGACACCGCCATGCTGCGCCAGGGCGACGCCAAGTCCCAGCCGCAGAACCTGGACGGCGTCCTGACCCCCGACGAGGTGGCCGAGAGCGTGGTCCAGGGTCTCGCCGCCGAGCAGTTCCTGATCCTGCCCCACCCGATCGTGCTCACCTACATGCAGCGCAAGACCGCCGACTACGACCGCTGGCTGGGCGGCATGCGCCGCCTGCGCGGAAAGATGGTCGGGGCCTAGGGCCGACCGAGGCTCACGCGTCCGCAAGACCTCAGGCGGCCAGGACAAGGCCGCCGGAGTTCCAGCGCTCGCCATCGTCATCGGCGTCCGGCGCCGGACGCCGCGGCCGGCTCACGCGGCGGCGCCGGGCCCGCCGGACCGCCAACCGTTCGATCGCCCTCGGCACGAACCGCAACATGCTCGCCGCGGCGCGCAGCCCGCCGGCCGAGGCGGCCAGCCAAGCCAGCGCCATCGCCTCGACCGCCGTCCCCACGTCGATCGCCACGAACCAGGCCAGCCCCTCGGGCGCGGCCATCGCCGCCAGCCGCAGGCCCTCCATTTCGCCGACCGCGACCAGCGCCGCCAGAGCGCCCACAAACACCAGGAAGCACGCTGCCGTCTGCGGCCGCACCTGCGCCAGTCGGCCGGCCACGGTCGCCGCCAGCCCGTTCAGCGCCCGGCCCACGACACTGTCAGGTGTCCGCCATCCATGGAAGATCGCCAACGCGGCCAGCGCCGCCAGCATGCCCAGCATCGAACCCTCCAAGCTCCGCCTTGAGTTGGGGATCGATCATGCAGGTTCAACGCCCCTACCGCCTGTCCGAAACCCCCGCTAACGTCGCGCCGCAAGTCAGACAGAAGCCCCTGAGTCCCGGGGCCGGGGAGAAACGCCAGATGCCGCCGACCAACGCCGCTCCGGGCGCGCCCGCCTATTCCACGGCCTACCGCAACAGCGTCCTCTGGCTCCTGGTCCTGGCCTACACCTTCAACTTCATCGACCGCACGATCATCTCGACCATCGGCCAGGCGATCAAAGTCGACCTGAAGCTGTCGGACCAGCAACTGGGCTGGCTGGGCGGCCTGTCGTTCGCCCTGCTCTACACGGCCCTCGGCATCCCGATCGCGCGGCTGGCCGAGCGGGTCAGCCGGGTCAACATCATCTCGATCGCCATCGTGGTCTGGTCGGCCTTCACGGCGCTCTGCGGCACGGCGACGTCCTTCGTGCACCTGCTGCTCTTCCGCGTCGGCGTGGGCGTGGGCGAGGCCGGGTTGTCGCCGCCCGCCCATAGCCTGATCAGCGACTATTTCGAGCCCAAGCGGCGCGCCACGGCGCTGTCGATCTACTCGTTCGGCATCCCGCTCGGCACCATGTTCGGGGCCATGGCCGGCGGCTGGATCGCCGAGCACCTATCCTGGCAGGCCGCCTTCATGGTCGTGGGCGTACCCGGCGTGCTCGTCGCCCTCGCCATCAAGGTCTTCATCAAGGAACCTCCGCGCGGCTGGGCCGACAAGCAGGTGGCCCTCGCCGAGGAAACCCCCGGCGCCCTCGGCCGCGAGGCCTCCGAGGCCGGCGCGCCTTCGGAAGCGATCCAACCCCCGCCCTCCATCGTATCGGTGGCCAAGCGCCTGTTCGGCTCGTGGGGCATGTTCCACATGGCCGCCGGCATCACCATGGCCAGCTTCGCGGGCTACGGCACCGGCAACTACGCCCCGGCCTACTTCATCCGCGAGTTCGGCCTGGGGCTCGGCATGGTGGGCCTGGCCATCGGCCTGATCGCCGGCCTCTCCAACGGCGCCGGCACCCTGCTGGGCGGCTTCCTCACCGACTGGGCGTCGAAGAAGAGCGTGCGCTGGTACGCCCTGGTCCCGGCCATCGGCCTGATCCTGGCCACGCCCATCTACATCTTCGCCTACACGCGAGAGAGCTATCAGCTGGCGTGGGCGGTCCTGCTGATCCCCGGCATCCTGCACTACACCTACCTCGGCCCGACGTTCGGGGTGGTGCAGAACGTGATGGACGTGCGCATGCGCGCCACGGCCGTCGCCGTCCTCTTCTTCGTGCTCAACCTGATCGCGCTCGGCTTCGGCCCGCCCTTCACCGGCTGGTGCATCGACCAGTTCGCGCGGCACGCCTTCACCCGCATGGGCATGGCCGGCGACTTCCTCGAGGTCTGCAAGGGCGGCGTCGCGGCCCCCGGCGCGCCGGCCGACGTCGCCGCCGCCTGCAAGGCCGCGATGAACGAGGGCACCCGGTCGGGCATCGTCTCGAACCTGCTGATCTACGCCTGGGCTGGAATCCACTACCTCCTGGCCGCCATCACCCTGCCCAAGGACATCGAGAAGGCGAAAGCCGCCACGGCCTAGCCTCTCCTCCACGTCGAAAATCCCCGGTCGCGCCGGAAGGCTTTGCAACCTTCCGGATTGTGGCGAGTTTTTGTCCGCGTCGGGGGACATCGACTTTGACGTGGGGCTGACATGTCGAAGAGCCTGGTGCTCGCTCTTTCCACCGCCGCGGCGTTCATCGCCGCCGCGCCCGCCGCAAATGCGGCCACCACCCTGACGCTCGGACCGTCAAGCCTCTGCGCCGCCTCCGGCTGCTTCGGGGACAACGCGCGGACGTTCACGCAGACCTTCTCCGCCAAGAACGGATCGTTCGACGTGTCGCAGCTCAAGCTCTTCAAGGGGCTCGTCGGCGACCTGCAGGACTATGCGGTCAAGATCAGTTTCACGACCAAGGACGGGACCGTCGTCTCGTCGTGGGGCTCGTACGTGCTGGCGATGCTGGGCGGGGAATACGCCACCATCAACGGCCAGCAGTTCAGCTGGGACGCCGCCAACGGCGACCTGGTCCTGAAGCTCGAACTGCTGATGCCCAGCAAGTCCGCCGGCGCAGGCGGCGGCGGGTTCGGTGGCGGCGGGTTCGCCAGCATCGCCTCCGGGCCGGACACGACGTCGGCCTTCACCGCATCGCCGGTCACCGCGGCCGCCCCCCGCATCAACCTGGCCGGTCCGGCGATCCCCGACCGCGAGGCGCTCGCGGCCGTGGCCGTCCCCGAGCCGTCCGCCTGGGCGCTGCTGATCACCGGCTTCGGCCTGACCGGCGCCGCCGTCCGTCGCCGGCGCCTCGTGGCGAGGCGCTCGACCCCTGGGTGTGGTTAATAATCCCCTAACGGGAGAATCCCGCTCCCCCAATAGGGGCTAAGGCTTGTGACTCCACCCAGAGGTGAGTCATCTACCCGACGGGATTTCCCGTGGGGTGCGAAATGCGTAACGTCCTGGCAGCAGTAACCGCAGCAGCCGCGGCGCTCACCTTGGTCGGTGCGCCTGCGCACGCGGCCACGGTGCTCGACGTCAACTGGTCCGACACGTGCGGCAAAAGCACGTGCTTCAGCGACAAGGGCGTGTTCACGCAGACCTGGTCGGCGAAGGCCGCCGCCGGTCCGATGACCGTCGCCAAGTTCCTGATGGACCGGGGCATCCTGGGCAGCCTGGACACCTCGACGTTCCGCATCAGCTTCCAGGCCGGCGACAAGACGATCGGCACCTGGGGCACGTACAACATGGGCGGCATCGGCGGCGACGAGCTGTCGTTCGACGGCCTCGACTTCGTCTGGAACCCCGAGGACGGCGACCTGACGCTGGTCCTCGAGATCATCCAGCCCAAGAAGGACGAAGGCGGCCTCGGCTCCTTCTCGGCCTTCAGCTCGGGCGGCGGCGACCAGCCGGAGCCCTTCCAGGAATTCCACGCCAACGACATCGGCGGCCCCGAGGACGACACGCCCACCAACGACGTGCCGACCGAGCCGTCTGCCGCGCCGGAACCGGCCGCCTGGGCGCTCATGATCACGGGCTTCGGCCTGGCGGGCGCCACGCTCCGCCAGCGCCGGCGAGTTGTGGCCTAGCTGCAACCCACCCGATAAATCTTCGCGTGACGAGCGTGTTGCTGGATTGACATGACTCGTTGCTGAAATGGTCATCTCTCCGCCATGAAGCGCCCGGCGAGCGCCGGGCGTGGGGAGAAGACTTCATGCGAAATCAATTTGCGCAGGCCGCCTCGTGGGCGGTCCTGATGGCCTTGGGCGCGGGCGTGGGAGCCGCCTCAGCTCAGACCGGATCCTCCGTCGAAGAGATCGTGGTCACCGGCTCGCGGATCCGCACCAGCCCGCTCGACCAGGCCCAGCCGGTCGTGCAGATCGACGAGGCCATCGTCGCCAAACAGGGCCTGACCTCCACGGTCGACGTCCTGCAGCGCATCCCGTCGGCCGGCGGCGGCCTGAACGCGAAGTTCAACAATTCCGGCAACTTCGGTAACCCGCCCGACGGCGGCGGCGTGGGCGCGGGCTCGGCCGAAATCGACCTGCGCTACCTCTCCAGCCGCCGCGTGCTGGTGCTGGTCGACGGCCTGCGCTGGGTGCCGGGGGCCGCGGCCTCGGGCGTCCCGGGCTCGGTCGACCTCAACACCATCCCGACCTCGATGATCGGCCGGATGGAGGTGCTGCAGGAAGGCGCGTCGCCGATCTACGGCTCGGACGCCATCGCCGGCGTCGTCAACATCATCACCAAGCAGCGCCAGCAGGGCTTCCAAGCCACGGCCCAGATCGGCCAGACCGATCACGACGACGGCTTCAGCCAGGACTACAACCTGACGTGGGGGGCGTCCTCGGACGGCCTCGATATCGTCGTCGGCGGCGGCTACTTCAAACAGGACCCGATCTTCGCCTCCGACCGCAAGATCAGCCGCTTCCCCTCGCCGTTCGCCACGTCGTGCCTCGAGGGCGGGTGCAGCTCCGGTACGCCGCTCGGTCGCTTCATCATCAGCGACCCGAACACCGGCCGCGACCTCGACATGACGCTGCGCCAGGCGCTCGCGGTAGGCCAGCGCCCGACCTACAACCCGGCCGATCCGACCGGCGCCGCCTCGCAATACAAGGCCTTCACCACCGCCGATCGCTTCAACTTCCAGCCCTACAACTACATCTCCACGCCGCTGGAACGCGTCAGCCTGTTCGGTTCGGTGACCCAGAAGATCACCGACACCACCCAGCTCCGCGTGCGCGCCAGCTACGTGCAGCGCAAATCGGCCAACCAGGCCGCGCCGCTGCCGCTGTTCGTCGGCCCCGACGCCGGCAACGGCAACCTGCTGGACACCGTCAGCGTCGACGCCACCAACCCCTTCAACCCCTTCGGCTTCACGCTGCAGCCCGGCACCTACGCCTTCATCGGCCGCCGGCTGATCGAGGCCGGCCCCCGCCACTACGAGCAGGAGGTCGACACCTGGAACGTCACCGCCATGCTCTCGGGCGAGTTCGCCGTCGGCGACCGCACCTGGAACTGGGACATCAACGGCCTCTATTCGCGTAACCACGCCGAGCAGACCTTCACCGGCAACGTCAACGCCCAGCGCGTGCAGCAGGCTCTGGGCCCGGCCGCCCAGTGCACCGGCTCGTGCGTGCCGCTGAACATCTTCGGCGGCGTCGGCACGATCACGCCCGCCATGCTGCAGTTCATCGGCTTCACCCAGCAGGACCAGAGCCAGCAGGAACTGACCGACTTCTCGGCCAACCTGACCGGCGAGCTCTTCGACCTGCCGGCCGGCCCCCTGGCCTTCGCCGTCGGCCTGGAGCGCCGCCGGACCGAAGGCTACTTCCAGCCCGACGCCATCGTCGCCGCCGGCCTGGGTTCCGACATCCCGGCCCAGCCCGCCAGCGGCAAGATCACGGTCAAGGAAGCCTACGGCGAACTGCGCGTGCCGATCCTGGCCGACATGCCGTTCTTCCACCGCCTGGACGCCTCGCTGGCCGCCCGGATCTTCGACTACTCGACCTCGGGCTCGGACGAGACCTTCAAGGCCGGCCTCTCGTGGCGGCCGACCGAGGAGCTGCTGTTCCGCGGCTCCTGGGGCGAGGGCTTCCGCGCGCCGTCCATCGGCGAGCTGTTCGGCACCGCCTCGCGCTTCGACCAGGAGATCAACGACCCCTGCTCGGGCTTCTCGGCCGCCACGCCGGCCGCCGTCCGCGCCAACTGCATCGCGCGCGGCGTTCCGGCCAGCGGCAGCTACACCCAGCTCAACCCGCAAATCTCGGTCATCACCAGCGGCAACCGCAACCTGAAGCCCGAGACCAGCGAGAGCTGGAACTTCTCCGGCGTCTGGGAGCCCAAGATGCTGCGCGACACCGGCTGGTCCAAGAACGTGTCGCTGGAAGTCGCCTACTCCAACATCAAGCTGGATGACGCGATCCAGGCGCAGAACGGCCAGAGCCTGGTCGACCGCTGCGCCCAGACTGGCGACGCCCTGGCCTGCGCCACCATCACGCGGACGGCCTCGGGCCAGATCGTCAACATTTCCAACCCGTTGATCAACATCGGCGGCATCAAGACCCGGGCGCTGGACATCAACCTGGTCTGGATCTCGCCCGAGTGGGACATCGGCCAGTTCGGCGCCCACTGGTACACGACGCGCCTGCTGGAGTTCACCGAGTTCGTGCCCTCCGCCGGCGGCCTGCTCGCCATCGAACGCGAAGGCACCGAGCGCGGCAGCCCCGACCAAGCCTATCCCAAGACCAAGTCCACCCTGATGCTGGACTGGGACAAGGCCGACTTCGGCGCCACCGTCACCGGCCGCTACATCTCCAAGGTCCAGGAAGCCGGCGACCCCAACAAGCTTGAGGCTCGCCTGTACGTCGACGCCCAGCTCCGCTGGCGTCCGACCTTCCTCACCGAGGACATGAGCATCGCGGTCGGCGTGAACAACCTGTTCGACAAGGACCCGCCGGGCTGCGTCACCTGCGGCCTGAACAACTACGACCCGAACGCCTATGACGCGCCGGGCCGCTTCATGTACCTGCGGCTCAGCTACCGCCACTAAGAGGCGTTGACTTCGGACGGGGTGTCGCCAGACATCCCGTCCTGGTCTTCCTCGCGCCCGCCGGGGAAGTCGGACGCGAGGAGGCCGGGTCATCGCCACCACGATCGACGACCTCCGCCGCCTCGCCCTCGCCCTGCCCGGCGCCCACGAGGTCACCTACCGCGGGAACCCCTGGTTCAACGTCGGCAAGAAGACCTTCGCCCTGGAGATCGACGGCCGGGCGATCCTGAAGCTCGAACGCGGCCACCAGGAGCTGCTGTTCGAGATCCGCCCCGAGACCTTCAGCAAATGCCCGGTGGCCACCGTCTACTGGAGCTACGTCGAGCTCTGCCACCTTGACGAGGCCGAACTCGCCGACCTCGTCCTCGAAGCTTGGTCCCAGATCGTGCCGAAGAAGGTCAGCCGACCGGTGCTGGAGGCGCGCGGCGGCCGTTGAGGCCCCGCCCTTGACGCCCCCGGCGGAAAGCCGGTCACCTCTTCCGCAAACACGGGAGGGACGACATGGACATGCAAGGCATCCTGGCGCGGCAGAAGGCGGCCCACCTGCGCGACGGCGCGCCCACCCCCGAACAGCGCATCGACCGGATCGACCGCTGTATCGGCCTCCTGGTCGATCACCGCGCCCAGATCGAGGACGCGCTGAACCAGGACTTCGGCTCCCGCTCGCGCGAGGCCACCGCCTTCACCGACGTCGCCGGCTCCATCGGCCCGCTGAAGCACGCCCGCGACAACCTCAAGGGCTGGATGAAGACCGAGAAGCGCAAGACGACGCCCGCGATCCTGGGCCTGTTCGGCGCCAAGGCCGAGGTCCGCTACCAGCCCAAGGGCGTGGTGGGCGTGATCAGCCCGTGGAACTTCCCGGTGAACCTGACCTTCGCGCCGCTGGCCGGCATCCTGGCCGCCGGCAACCGGGCGATGATCAAGCCGTCCGAGTACACGCCCGCCACGTCCGAGCTGATGAAGACCATGTTCGGCAAGGTGTTCTCCGAGGAGGAGATCGCCGTGGTCACCGGCGGGCCGGACGTCGGCGAGGCCTTCGCGCACCTCGCTTTCGACCACCTGATCTTCACCGGCGCCACCTCCATCGCCCGTCACGTGATGCGCGCCGCCGCCGAGAACCTGGTGCCGCTGACGCTGGAGCTGGGCGGCAAGAGCCCGGTGATCATCGGCAAGTCCGCCGACCTGGGCGTCGCCGCCGCCCGGATCATGAACGGCAAGACGCTCAACGCCGGCCAGATCTGCCTGGCCCCCGACTACGTCCTGGCGCCGCAGGAGAGCGTCGAGGGCTTCGTCGCCGCCGCGCGGACCTCGGTGGCCAAGATGTTCCCGACCATCAAGGACAACCCCGACTACACCTCGATCGTCGCCCAGCGGCACTACGAGCGGATCACCGGCTACATCGACGACGCCCGCGCTAAGGGCGCGCGGGTCGTGGAACTGAAGCCCGAGGGCGAGGACCTGAGCCAGCAGGAGCACCGCAAGATCGCACCCACGCTGATCCTAGACCCCACCGACGACATGAAGGTGATGCAGGAGGAGATCTTCGGCCCGGTCCTGCCGGTGAAGAGCTACCGCACGGTCGATGAGGCCATCGGCTATGTGAACGGCCGCGACCGCCCGCTGGGCCTATACTACTTCGGCGACGACGCGGCCGAGCGCGAGAAGGTGCTGGACGGCACGACGCCCGGCGGCGTCACCGTCAACGACGTGATCATGCACGTGGCCCAGGAAGAGCTGCCGTTCGGCGGCGTCGGCCCGGCCGGCATGGGCAGCTACCACGGCCACGACGGCTTCAAGGAGTTCAGCCACAAGAAGGCGGTCTACAGCCAGATCAAGAAGGACATCGGGCCGCTGCAAGCGCTTCGCCCGCCCTACGGCGCCGGCATCCGCAAGATGCTGGCCGCGCAGGTGAAGCGGTAGGGGCTGCTGAAGCCACGCTGTCAGCAGGCTGGCTCCAGGGTCTCCATCGATGCCGCACGATCCGCACCTGGCCGAACTGATGCGTGGCGCGCTGACAGGGCGCCGTGGCGTGACCGAGAAGGCCATGTTCGGCGGCTATTGCTGGTTCCTGCACGGCCACATGCTGTGCGGCGTCGAGGTGGGCCGCTTCATGTTCCGGGTCGGCAAGGCGCTGGAAGCCGAGGCGGTCGCCCGCGGCGCAGAGGTCGTGGCCTTCACGGGCCGACCGATGGGCGGCATCGTCTGGGTCGACGCGGACGCCGCCCTGGACAGCGGCCTGACGGACTGGATCGATTTCGCCGCGCAGTTCGTGGGCGCGCTGCCACCGAAGGGAAGCATATGGGTCTGACCGGCGACTTTCCCGGCTTTCCGCCCGAGGCGATGCCGTTCCTGCGCGACCTGAAGGCCCACAACGAGCGCGACTGGTTCAACGGCCATCGCGACGTCTACGAGACGGCGATCCGCGCGCCGGCCGAGGTCTTCGTCGCGACGATGCGGCCGTGGCTGGAGGATCTGGCCGGCCACCCCCTGACGGCCAAGGTCTTTCGCCTGCACCGCGACGTCCGCTTCTCCAAGGACAAGTCGCCCTACAATGCCCACCTGCACATCGGCTTCTCAGACGCCGCGGGCGGCGGGCGGGGCTTCTACGCCGGGCTCGAGACCGAACGCTTCGTGCTGGGCGCGGGCATGTTCGAGGCTTCGGGCGCGACGCTCGACGCCTTCCGGGCCGCCATCGACGACCCGCGCGAGGGCGAGGCGCTGGCCGCCATCGTCACCGACCTCGCCAAGGCGGGCCTCCGCCTCGACGGGGCCGAGCTCAAGCGCACGCCGGCGCCCTACGCCGCCGACCATCCCCGCGCCGACCTGCTGCGCCGCAAAGGGCTCACCGCCTGGCGTGAAACGACGAACGCCGGGCTGATCTCCAGCCCGGCGCTCATGGAATTCTGCGAAGAGACGTTCTCGGCGCTCCTGCCGCTTCACACCTGGCTGCGCGAAGCGACGGCGGCCTGAGGCGGCTCAGTTCCCGCTGCGCACGCCTTCGCGGGCCTGGGCCAGCAGTTCGGCCATCTTCATGCGGACCTCGCCCTCGGACACGGCCACGCCGGCGCCCTTCAGGTCCTCGAACACCTTGCGGAACACGTCCTCGTCGCCCGGCAGCTCTAGGTCGGACTTCACGACGGCCTTGGCGTATTCATCGATATGCGGAGCCTGCAGGCCCATCAGGCCGGCCGCCCATTCGCCGAGCGCGCGGTTGCGGCGCGCATGGGCCTTGAACTCCTGCTCCTGGTCGAGGGCGAACTTCTTCTCGAAGCCTTGTTCGCGATCGTCGAAGGTCGTCATCGTATCCTGGGGGTAAACTTCGTGGAGCGGGCGATCCCATATCGTGCGCCGACCGGCCCCGCAATGGAAAGAGGCGCCAGCGTCGCGAGTTTGCGCCGCAGCGTCGCACACGCTATTTTTGCCACGCCTGAATGGGGCGAGAGGCCGAGTCGGACCCGCGCGCGAGGATCAAGCCGCGCGCGTTTTTCGTTTTCCCGACCGGAGCAAGTCCTCGCCAATGGAGAAGGCCCACTGATGACCCGCCGTAAGAAGATCTACGAGGGGAAGGCCAAGATCCTCTATGAGGGCCCGGAGCCTGGAACGCTGATCCAGTACTTCAAGGACGACACCACGGCATTCGACGCGACCAAGAAGGCCGTGCTCGAGGGCAAGGGCGTCATCAACAACCGCATCAGCGAATACATCATGACGAAGCTGAACTCGATCGGGGTTCAGAACCACTTCATCAAGCGGCTGAACCTGCGCGAGCAGCTCATCAAGGAGGTGGAGATCATCCCCCTCGAGGTGGTGTGCCGCAACGTCGCGGCCGGGTCGCTCTCGACCCGCTACGGCCTGCCCGAAGGCCAGGCCCTGCCCCGCTCGATCATCGAGTTCTACCTGAAGGACGACAAGCTCCACGACCCGATGGTCTCGGAGGAGCACATCACAGCCTTCAACTGGGCCTCGACCCAGGAGATCGACGACATGATGGCGCTCACCCTGAGGGTGAACGACTTCCTGACCGGCCTTTTCCAGGGCGTCGGCATCACGCTCGTCGATTTCAAGATCGAATTCGGCCGTGTCTACGAGAACGACTTCGCCCGCATCATCCTGGCCGACGAGATCAGCCCGGACAGCTGCCGCCTCTGGGACAGCGTCACCAACGAGAAGCTGGACAAGGACCGCTTCCGCCGGGACCTGGGCAACGTCATCGAGAGCTACACCGAGGTTGCGCGCCGGCTTGGGATCATGAAGGAGATGCCCACCGTGATTCAGGGGGGCCTCCACTAGTGCGCGCCAAGGTTCATGTTTTCCTGAAGCCCGGCGTCCTCGACGTCCAGGGCAAGGCCGTCGAGCAGGCGCTGCACGGCCTGGGCTGGGGCGGCGTCGAGCACGTCCGCGTCGGCAAGACGATCGAGTTCGACCTGGCCGCCGGCGACAAGGCCGCCGCCGAGGCCGAGGTGAAGGCCATGTGCGAGAAACTGCTCGCGAACACGGTCATCGAGAGCTACCGGGTGGAGCTGGCCTAGTGAGGGCCCTGCTCCCGATCTGGAGCAAGCTTCCCACCACATTGTCATCCCGGACGGCCCGTAGGGACGATCCGGGACCCAGAGGCCCCACGCACTCAGCCTGGGTCCCGGCTCTCCGCTTCGCTGCGGCCGGGATGACGGGTTTTGGTTTGCTCACCCTCGCCGCCTGCTCGCAGAAGCCGGCCGAGGCGCCCGTCACCTACCTCGACCTCGACTGCGCCAAGCCCTTCGAGGCCCAGGCCGCGGCGATCCGCGCCCAGCCGCACATGGTCCCTGCGCCGGACGATCCTGCCGAGCCCTACACCTTCACCAGTAGCGCCGACGGCAAGACCTCCTATCTCATCACCAAGACGGGGGCGCCGGGGCATCCAGCGATCATGATGCAGAAGGCCAAGGGCTCGGACGTCGTCACCACGGGCTGCCCCTACGGCGACAGGAAGGGCTACGACCAGCTCCACGCCTACCTGGACAGCCTCAAGCATTGGACACGCGAGAAATGACCGGCTTCCACCTCGCCGAGATCAACGTCGGCCGCCTGCTGCAGCCGGTCGACCATCCCCAGATCGCCGACTTCAAGAACAACCTCGACCGCATCAACGCCCTGGCCGAGGCCACGCCCGGCTTCGTCTGGCGCCTGGTGGGCGAAGGCAACAACGCCACCGACATCCAGCCCAAGCCCGACGATCCGCTGTTCGCGATCAACATGAGCGTCTGGACCGACATCGAGTCCCTGGCCGGCTTCGTCTACCGTAGCGCCCACCGCGAGATCATGCGGCGGCGCAAGGAGTGGTTCGAGACCATGGCCGTCTACCAGACGCTCTGGTGGGTCCCCGCCGGCCTCACGCCCAGCATCGAGGAAGGCCTGGCGAAGCTCGCCACGTTCGAGCGGCTAGGCCCCACGGCCGAGGCGTTCAGCTTCCGCTACCCGTTCCCCGCGCCGGACAACACCCCGGCCTTCCCCGTCCTGGACGAGTGCGCCTGACGGGCTCCGCAGCGACAGGCTCCGCGCCTGTCGCACCGCCGCCAGAACAGTGATAAGGGCCCGCGCCATGACCAAAGCCGCCGTCATCGTCTTCCCGGGTTCCAACTGCGACCGCGACTGCAAGGTGGCGATCGAGCGCTCGACCGGCGCTCAGGTGGAGATGGTCTGGCACGGCGACAGCCAGCTTCCCGATGGCCTGGACCTGATCGTCCTGCCCGGCGGCTTCTCGTACGGCGACTACCTGCGCTGCGGGGCGATGGCCTCGCTCTCGCCCGCCATGGCCGAGGTGAAGGCCGCCGCCGAGCGCGGCGTCGCCACCGTCGGCATCTGCAACGGCTTCCAGGTGCTCTGCGAGATGGGGATGCTGCCCGGCGCCCTGCTGCGCAACGAGAAGCTCAAATACGTCTGCAAGGCCGTCGACCTCGAGGTCACCAACAGCCAGACGCGCTTCACCGCCGGCTACCAGGGCCGCCGGCAGGCGACGATGACCGTGGGCAACGGCGAGGGCAACTTCTTCGCCGACGAGGCGACGCTGGACCGCCTGGAGGGCGAAGGCCAGGTGGTCTTCCGCTACCTGAACAACCCCAACGGCTCGGCCCGCGACATCGCCGGCATCGTCAACGCCCGCGGCAACGTGCTGGGCCTCATGCCCCACCCCGACCGCGCCTTCGAGGCCGAACTCGGCAGCGCCGACGGCGCGATTCTCTTCCAGAGCGCCCTGGCCAGCGCCTGATATCTCCTCTCCCCCACACGAAGTGGGAGGGGAGAGGGTAGGGAGAGGGGCGATGACGACCTGTCCACGGGCCGGCTGGTCCAGCCATGATCCTCGCTGAACCGGGAGCGGGTCCTTCGGCGCAGAGCCGCCCCTCTCCCCACCCTCTCCCCTCGGGCATACGCCTCGGGGAGAGGAGATCACGGCGCCTTCTTTTCCTTCTGGAAGTCGACCGGCATCGGGTCCTTGCCGCCCTCGGCGATGAACCGGTCGATGCGGGCCTGCAGCACCGGGATCGGCACGCTGCCCATGCCGAGCACCGTGTCGTGGAAGGCGCGGACGTCGAACTTCGGCCCCAGCGCCTTCTCGGCCTTCGCGCGGGCCTCCTTGATGGCCAGCATGCCCAGGTAGTAGCTCACCGCCTGGCCCGGCCAGGAGATGTAGCGGTCCACCTCGAT
>Ga0065165_1000412_pt1 | contig 68242 bp, 56 predicted proteins | sample AraplaMF_Cvi_mMF_FD_63813 | JGI IMG/M metagenome (GOLD analysis project Ga0065165, IMG submission 63813) | Arabidopsis root microbial communities from the University of North Carolina, USA - plate scrape MF_Cvi_mMF (version 2) (version 3) | ecosystem: Host-associated > Plants > Roots >... | reverse complement strand
CGGGACGACAGGAACAGGATCGGGATGTCGCCCTGCGCGCGAAGGCGGCGGCACACCTCCAGCCCGTCCAGCTTGGGCATGTTGATGTCCAGCACGACCAGGTCGGGCCGCTGCTGTTCGACGGAGGCCAGCGCGACCTCGCCGTCCTCGGCCTCGCGCGCGGAGAGGCCGGCCTTCTCCAGCGCGAAGACCAGCAGCTGGCGGATGTGCGGATCGTCGTCGACGACGAGGACCTGGGGCATGGGCGTCATGTTCCGGGGTTCGGGGTGGGCGTCAATGGCGTCGCCGGCGGCGCCGGCGACGATGAGACTGGCGGCATGAGGCGGCGGCCGCCGCAGTCGCGGCCGCCGTGCCAGGGATCGGGGGTGTCGACGGGCGCGAGCGCGCGAACGTGCTCCAGCCGCCGCGCATCGCGCCAGCGCCAGGTGCGCCAGTCGCGCTGGGCGTGGGCGACGCGGGCCGTGAGTTCCTGGCGCTTCCAACTCACGCGCTCACGGAAGTCGCCGGGCGGCAGGCGCGCCTCCAGCTCCGCCAGGGGCACGACGGCCGCGCCGCGGGCGCTGTCGAGGTAGCAGAGGTCGAGGCCGACCCCTCGCCCGCCGACCTCGCTGGCGTGGCGGACGTTCCAGGCGGCCGAGACGGCGCCTAGGTCCACGATGCTGCAGAGCGCCAGGACGAGACCGGCGGCGGCGAGGTTCGTATTGATCAGCCAGCTTGAGCTCTTCGCGCGCAGGAGCCGCCAGGTGATGAGGACCAGGCCCGTGGCCACCAGCGCCATCCAGAGGAGGGCCGCGATCCGCAGGCGGGTGAGTGAATAGGCCTCCACATAGTCGAGGGTCCTGAGCGCCGTGGAGGCGACCAGAAGCAGGTTCTGTGCGATCCAGAGGGTGACCAGCACCCGCACGCCGCGGTTCGCGGCCGTGGCCGAGCCCGGCCGCAGGAAGACCAGGACGAACAGGCCTGCCAGCAGAGCCGTGGCGATCAGCGGATAGGCGCCGCGGTGGGCGTAGTCGGCGAAGGTAACGCCGTCGGGCAGGCCTGCGCCGCTCCAGAGGAAGGCGACGTCCAGGCCGTTCTGCAGGGCGAAAATCAGGTTGAACAGCGCCAGCGACGCGGTGAGCGACGCCGTGCCGACGCCCGCGAGATTGAGCTCGCCATCCAACCCCGGAGTCCGCCAGGTGCGCCGCAGGCCGCGGGCGCGCAGGACGCCCCAGACCGCCAGTCCGACGAGGCCCCACAGGACGAGGCGGCCAGGCTCCAGCTCGGGCAGCCGCCAGCCGCCCAGCGCATTGCCGATCACCGGATTGGCGCTGGCGAACAGGGCCAGGAAGATCGCGCCGCCCATGAGCGGCAGCAGCGCGCCGGTAAGCATCACGGCGATGCGGACCGGCCCGCGGCGCGCCCGGGCCTTCAAGACCCTCTGCGCGTCGATCACCGGCCCGACCAGCGCCTTCACGCCGCCGACGAACAGCCGCTGCGCCCAGCGCCAGCCGTCGTCGCCGGCCGCGGCCCGCGGCGCCAGCGCGGCCAAGGCCAGGGCGACGAGGAACAACAGCCAGCCGACCGGCGTGGGCCGCTCGAACTGCAGCAGCGCCAGGGCGACGGCGACAAGGCCCGCAAGGAACGCGAGCCGGCTGCGCCCCAGCGTCGGCCGCGCCAGAAACAGCGCAGCCACCCAGGCCAGGTTGAAGATCGCGAAGTTCAGCCCCAGACCGTCGGCGGGCCAGAACAGCACGTCGGCGGCAGCGACCAGCGCGATGGCCAGGGTCGCCTTGATCCAGAACGTCGGAAGCCGCGTCGCCATGCGGAGGTCCCCTCGTGCAGGAACCTTCCTAGGGCGCCGCCGTCGCGCCGTGCCCGAGCCGCCGTCCTCAGGCGGCCCGGTTCATGTGCAGATTTCGTGCAGACGCTACGGCACCAGTTCTAGGCCCTTCAGCGAGCCCTCGGCGCGCCAGTCCTCCAGCACCTTCGTGAAGGCGACGGGTCCCGCGCCGTACGAGCCGTTCTTGGCGGTCATCGCCTCGGGCTTGCCCTCGTTGTTGTAGTAGCCTGGCGTGCATTCCTTGAGGAACGCCTCACGCATGATGGCCAACTTCACGATGGTGTCGACCCAGGCCTGCTCCGCCTCCTCCGACGGCTCCATTGTGCGCGCCTGGCGCTCCTGGGCGCTCTTCACGAGATAGGCGATGTGCTTCGACTGCTCATTGATCATGTGCGGGAAGTTGGCGCTGAAGCCCGACTGCACGTTCGAGACGATGAAGCAGTTCGGGAAGCCGCGGCTGAGCACGCCGTGCAGCGTCTCGGCGCCCTCGGCCCACTTCTGCGTCAGGGTCTGGCCGCCCCGGCCATAGAGCTCGTAGCCCGAGCGGCGGGTGTAGTCGGTGCCCACCTCGAAACCCGTCGCATAGATCAGGCAGTCGACCTCATAGGCCTTGCCGTCGACGACGATGGCGTTCTCCGTGATCCGCTCCACGCCCTTCCCGGCCGTGTCGATCAGGTGGACGTTCGGGCGGTTGAACGTGGTCAGGTATTCGTCGTGGAAGCACGGGCGCTTGCAGAACTGGTTGTACCAAGGCTTCAGCGCGTCAGCCTTCGCGGGGTCCTGCACCACCGAGTCCACGCGGGCGCGGACCTGCTCCATCTTCTTGAAGTCGGCCAGCTGCATCAGCTCGGCGGGATTGCCCACCTGCTCGCCCGCCTCGGCCTTCTTGCGGGCCAGGAGCAGGATGTTGCCGATGATGTCGGTCCAGCCGTCGTTGACCAGGTCCTCGTCGGCGAAGCCGCCCGAGACCAGGATGTTGAAGTTGTCCATCCGGTGCTGCTGCCAGCCCGGCTGCAGGCTCGCGGCCCACTCGGGGTCGGTCGGCCGGTTGGCCCGCACGTCGATCGACGACGGCGTGCGCTGGAAGACGAAGAGCTCTTTCGCCCACTCGCCCAGGTGCGGCACGCACTGCACGGCGGTCGCGCCGGTGCCGATGATGGCGACCCGCTTGTTCTTCAAGCCGGTCAGCCCGCCGTTGGAATCGCCGCCGGTGTAGCCGTAGTCCCAGCGGCTGGTGTGGAAGCTGTGGCCCTTGAAGCTCTCCACGCCCGGAATGCCCGGCAGCTTGGGCCGATGCAGCGGCCCGTTGGCCATCACCACGAAGCGGGCCTTCAGCGCATCGCCGCGGTTGGTCTTCACGATCCAGCGGGACAGGGTCTCGTCCCACCGCATCTCGGTGACCTCGGTCTGGAACAGCGCGCCCTTGTAGAGGTCGAACTTCTCGCCGATGGCGCGGCTGTGGCGCAGGATCTCGGGGGCGCGGCTGTACTTCTCGACCGGCATGTAGCCGACCTCTTCCAGCAGCGGCAGGTAGATGTAGCTCTCGATGTCGCAGGCCGCGCCGGGGTAGCGGTTCCAGTACCAGGTGCCGCCGAAGTCGCCGCCCTTCTCGATCAGGCGGATGTCCTCGACCCCGGCCTCGCGCAGGCGGGCGCCGGCCAGCAGGCCGCCGAAGCCGCCGCCGACCACCACCACCTCGACATCCTCGCTCAGCGCCTCGCGCTCGATCGGCTGGACGTAGGGGTCTTCCAGGTAGTGGGCGAACTGCCCGGCGATCTCGACGTACTGCTCGGAGCCGTCGGCCCGGATGCGACGGTCCCGCTCGGCCCGGTACTTGTCGCGAAGCGCAATCGGGTCGAAGCCCAGGTCGTCAGCCGCCATCGTCGTCCTCCGCCATGTTATCGGCGTTCAGCGTGCCGAACGATTGTTTGAGCGGCAAGGGGGACGTCGCGTCAGGGTCGAACGATCTGTCCGCCTGCCATCGGAGCGGGAACCCCCGTCGTCTTCGGGAACGAGATCGGCAAGCCGCGGAAGGTGCGGGCCGCCAGGTACGCGAAGGCCTCGGCCTCGATGGAGTCGCCGCGCCAGCCGTGGTCCTCGGCGGTCTTCACAGGCATGGGCAGGCGCTCAGCGAGGGCCTTCATGATCTCGGGATTGTGCCGCCCGCCGCCGCAGACGATCACCTCGGTCGGCGAGGCGCCCATCATGTCGAAGCCCGCCTTCACGGCCTCGGCGGTGAAGGCCACCAGGGTCGCGGCGGCGTCCTCCAGCTGCAGCGGCTCCAGCGGCTCCAGCGAGAAGTCGAACCGGTCCAGCGACTTGGGCGGCGGCGCCTGGAAGTACGGATGCGCCAAGAGCGCCCGCACGACGGCCTCGTCGGCCCGCCCCACGCTGGCGTACTTGCCGCCGGCGTCGTAGCGGCCGGCGCCGCGCGCCTGGACCAGCAGGTCGATCATCCCGTTGCCGGGGCCAGTGTCGAAGGCGGCGATGTCGTCGCCTCCGGTCCAGAAGGTGACATTCGCCACGCCGCCGATGTTCAGCACCGCCAGCGGCGCCTGCAGCCCCGAGGCCTTCGCCCGCGCCAGGTGGTAGATCGGCGCCAGCGGCGCGCCCTCCCCGCCCGCCGCCACGTCGGCCGTGCGGAAGTCGAAGGCCACCGGCCGCCCGGTCAGCCGCGCCAGCATGGCCGCGTCGCCCAGCTGCATCGTGCGGCCGGGAACCCCGTCCTTCGGCCGCTCGTGCAGAACGGTTTGCCCATGCATGCCGATCAGGTCGATGTCGGGCCAGGCGACGCCGGCCTCCTGCAGGAAGGCCTCGGCGGCGGCGAAATGCTCCTCCGCCACCATCTCGGCGGCGTGGTGGAACAGCGCGGGCTCGGGCGTTCCCCGTTCCCACTTCAGCGCCTGCTGCGTCGCCTCCAGCAGCACGTTGCGCGTCGCGTCGCTCAGCTTGCGCTCGCCGGCCGGGCCGAAGGCCTGGATCGCCTCGCCGTCGGTCTCCAGGATCGCCATGTCCACGGCGTCCAGCGAGGTCCCGGTCATGAATCCCAGCACGAGCATGACCGTTGACTGCCATGTCCCGGGAAAGGTAGCTAGCCCGCCATGATCGGTCCCGCAGCCAACACCGGCCGCTACTACCGCCTGCCCTTCTAGCAGGCGACCGGTCCAACGCGCCTGCCCTCCCGGCCGGCGCATCCCGAACACTCCCGCGAGACGCCGGCCTCCTTCCAATCCAAGGAGCCTGCCATGTCCCTCGAAATCCTCGCCGCCGACGTGCTAGAGCGCGGCCCACCAAGCCAAGACTGGCTTTCCGAAGAGATCCCGTCCCCGATGACCGAGACTGCGTTCACGTCCGACTTCCTGAAGGTGCTGCAGGAGCGCGGCTACATCCATCAGGTCACCCATCCGGGCGAGCTGGACGAGGCGGCCGCCAAGGGCGTGGTCACCGCCTATATCGGCTTCGACGCCACGGCGCCGTCGCTGCACGTCGGCTCGCTGATCCAGATCATGATGCTGCGCCGGCTGCAGCAGAGCGGCCACAAGCCCATCGTGCTGATGGGCGGCGGCACCACCAAGATCGGCGACCCGACCGACAAGGACCAGTCGCGCCCCCTGCTCACCGAGGAACAGATCCAGGGCAACATCGCCTCGATCAAGACGGTGTTCGCCAAGTTCCTGACCTTCGGCGACGGGCCGACCGACGCGGTCATGGTCGACAACGACGCCTGGCTGTCGAAGTACGGCTACGTCCAGTTCCTGCGCGATTTCGGCGTCCACTTCACCGTCAACCGCATGCTGGCGTTCGACAGCGTGAAGGCGCGGCTGGAACGCGAGCAGCCGATGACCTTCCTCGAGTTCAATTACATGCTGATGCAATCGGTGGACTTCCTGGAGCTGGAGCGCAGCCACGGCTGCCTGCTGCAGATGGGCGGCTCGGACCAGTGGGGGAACATCGTCAACGGGGTGGAGCTGATCCGCCGCGTCGACCAGAAGCCCGCCTTCGGCCTGACCACGCCGCTGCTCTCCACGGCCTCGGGCCAGAAGATGGGCAAGACGGTGGGTGGGGCCGTGTGGCTGAACGCCGACATGCGCAGCCCCTACGACTACTGGCAGTTCTGGCGGAACACCGAGGACGCCGACGTCGGCCGCTTCATGCGCCTCTTCACCGACCTGCCGCTCGCTGAGATCGCCCGGCTGGAGGCCCTGCCCGGCGCCGAGATCAACGAGGCCAAGAAGGTGCTGGCCAACGCGGCGACCACCATGCTGCACGGCGAGGCCGAGGCGCAGAAGGCCGCGGCGGCGGCCCAGACCGCCTTCGAACAGGGCGGCGTCTCGGGCGACATGCCGACCCACGAGCTGGCCAAGGCCGAGCTCGACGCGGGCGTCCAGCTCGCCGACCTCGCGGTCGCCGCGGGCCTGGCCGGCTCCAAGGGCGAGGCGCGCCGCCTGGCCCAGGGCGGCGGCCTGCGCGTCAACGACAAGGCCGAGGCCGACGCCAACCGCATGGTGACCGCCGCCGACCTCGCCAGCGGCGTCGTGAAACTTTCGGCCGGCAAGAAGAAGATCGTGCTGGTGAAACCGGTGTAGTCTCAACCCCTGCTTGCAGGGAGTCGCGGCGTGACAGTGCGTACCCACGACGCGGCGACGCCGCCGCTCTCGGCCTGGGCCCTGTGGGCAACGGCCGGGGCGGCGGTGAGCTACCTGGCGCTGACGGCCTGGATCTTCTGGCGCTCGGCCGTCCTGCAGCCCTACGCCGACATGTTCGAGTGGATCGCCCGCTACTTCGCGTTCCGCCAGGACGGCGACTGGGCGGCCTATCTGCTCGCGCCACATAATCTGCACCGCCTGCCCTTCACCCATGCCCTGGTCGCGGCCGACATCGCATGGCTGGGCGGGACGAACTGGCCCCTGATCGTCTCGGGCGGCGTCGCGCTCGCCGCCATGGCCGCGATGCTGGCGCTTGAAGCCGCGCAGGCCGCCGCGACGCCGCTGAAGGTCCCCGCCGCCGTCCTCGCGGCGGCCGCCACGCTGATGGCCGCGAACGTCCTCGACGCCGCGCTGCCGATCAACGCCAACTACGTCCACGCCGCCGCCTTCGCTGTGGCCGCGATCCTCCTGGCCGAAGGGCGGGAGCGGACGCCGCTCGCCACCCGCGGCCTGGCCGCCCTCGCCTGCGCCGCCGCCGCGGGCCTGGGCAACGCCGCCGGCCTCGCCGTCTGGCCGGTGCTGGCCTATGGCGCCGCTCGGCGTGGGGACTCGCGCTGGCTGCTCGCCGTCGCCATCACCGGCGCGACGTTCGTCGCCCTCTACCTGTCGGGCCAGGACCGCGAGGGCGCCGGCGTGCTCGCCTCGGCCGCCGGGCGTCCGCTGGACGCCGTGCTCACCGGCGTCAACTTCCTGACCCTGCCCTGGATGCGGATTGCGCCACATCAGGCCTGGATCGCCGGCCTGGCGATCGCCGGACTGTCCGCGCTCGCCCTCGCCCGCCGAGGCGGCCGCGGCGCGCCGGCGCACGAGCGCATCGCCTGTGGCCTCATCCTCTTCGCCCTGGGCGCCGCCGCCATGGCCGCGTTGGGCCGCACCGGCCTGGAGTCGCCGCTGGCGACCCCACTGCGCTACGCGGTGTTCGTGGCGCCGCTGCACGCGGGCCTGCTGATCCTGGCCCTGCCCTACGCCGAGCGCCTGCTCGTCCGTCATCGCCGGACGGGCGAAGCGCTGGTCGTCGCCAGCCTGGCCACCATCCTCGCCCAGAACCTGGCCATCGCGCCCAAGGTGATCTGGGTAGCCGACGTCAATCGCGAGCTGGTGGCCGCCTTCCGCGCCGGCGACCGCAGCCCGCAGGTGGCCCAGTTCGTCTATCCCGACCTCGACCGGGCCCAGGCCCTCTCCGCGCGCCTGCAGGCCGAGGGCCTCTACCGCGACGAGCTGCACTTGAAGCCGCGGCCTCCCGCGCGCTATGCCGCCAGCCTCCAGCGAGGGACCAGCGATGAGCGAACTGACTGAAGGCGCCAAGGCTCCGGACTTCGACCTGGAGACGCCCGACGGCCGCGTGAAGCTGGCCGACTTCGCCGGCAAGACCCTCGTCCTCTACTTCTATCCCAAGGACGACACCGCGGGCTGCACCAAGGAGGCCCAGGACTTCACCGCGCTGGAGCCGGAGTTCGCCAAGGCCGGCGTCGCGATCGTCGGCGTCTCCAAGGACACCGTCGCCAAGCACAAGAAGTTCGCCGCGAAGTACGACCTCAAGATCCCGCTCGGCTCCGACCCGGAGGGCGAGGTGATCGCGCGCTACGGCTCGTGGGTGGAGAAGACGCTCTACGGCCGCCAGTACATGGGCATCGACCGCTCCACCTTCCTGATCAAGGACGGCAAGCTCATCAAGATCTGGCGCAAGGTCCGCGTGCCGAACCACGCGCAGCAGGTGCTGGACGCGGCCAAGGCCCTCTAGAACGCCTCGATTTTCGGAGACCGCGTTCGGCGAAATCGGCCGGACTCGCCGATTAACGATGTGCACTTTGCGGCGCGGCGTCGCTTCAGGGCCGATCCTGCTCTGAACGGCTTGCCTGTCGCAAAAAAGTCGTCGCATATCGCCAGCACCGAAAGGTTGGGGACTTCCGGGAACGCATGCAACGTCTGGCGCAGCTGGCTCGCTCGCTCGTGGAGCTGTTCCCCGAACGGCACCTCTACGTCCGCTCCGGCGGGGCCATGAAGGCCTTCGTCCTCACCACCCGCAAACAGCTGATCATCGCAGGCGGCGTCGCCGGCGGCGCGCTCTGGATGGGCGTCTGCACGGCCGCCATGCTGGTCAACCTGCTGTCGGCCTCGGGCGCCGACCGGGAGATCGCCCGCCTCAAGGCCCAGTCCGAGCGCTACGTCGCCGACCGCCAGGCCCGCCTCGACAGCGCCATGGCCCGCCTGGACGCTGCCTCGGGCTCGAACGCGAGCGCGGCGGCGGCGATCGAGAAGCGCCACGCGGCACTGGCCCTGCTGCTCACCGACATGAAGGGCTCGCCCGGCGCGGCCGAGGCCCTGACGCCGGCCATCAACCGCGCGCTGGCCAGCCAGGATGCCAGCCCCGTGCGCCGCGTCGAGATGGTGCGCATCGGCCAGGAACAGCTGCTGGACGCCGCCGACAGCTTCGCCAAGGGACGCGCCGACCGCCTGCGCCTGGCCTTCCGCATGGCCGGCCTCTCGCCTTCCTCGTTCACCGACGGGACGGGCGCGCTGGGCGGCCCGCTGATCGAGTCCAAGGACCCCCGCGCCCTGGCCGCCGTGCTGGACGTGGACGACGACTTCGCGGTGCGCATCCAGCGCGCCGCCCGCGACCTTTCCGAGGCCAAGTCGCTGGCCGAGGCCGCCAACGACCTGCCGCTGGCCCGGCCAACGACGAACAGCCAACAGACCAGCGGCTTCGGCGTGCGCTTCGATCCGTTCACCCGCCGGCCGGCCTATCACTCGGGCCAGGATTTCGCAGGCGGCTACGCGACGCCGATCTATTCCACCGGACCCGGCGTCGTGTCGTTCGTCGGCCAGCGCTCGGGCTACGGCAACGTCGTCGAGATCGACCACGGCCGCGGGCTGAAGACCCGCTACGCCCACCTCTCCGGTTTCTCGGTCCAGCGCGGCCAGCGCGTCGCCGTGGGGCAAAGGATCGCATCGATGGGCTCGACCGGCCGATCGACTGGGACGCATCTGCACTATGAGGTATGGGTCAACGGTCGGGCCCAGAGCCCGGGCCGCTTTCTGAAGGCCGGGCAGTATGTTCTCCAAGCAGCAGACTAAGGCCGCCGCGCCCAGTGACGCCGCGCAACCGCGCAAGCTGACCCCCGCCTCCCTCGTCGCCGAGGGCGTCCGTATCACCGGCGATCTCGAAACCTCCGGCGACCTGCATCTGGACGGCGCGGTCGAGGGCGACCTGCGGGTCGGCCTGCTGGTCATCGGCGATACGGGCAGCGTCAACGGCGCGATCCACGCCGACGCCGTGGAGGTCCGCGGGCGGGTCTCGGGCGTGATCTGCGCGCGGCGCGTCAAACTCTGGGCCACCGCCCGCGTCGACGGCGACATCAGCCACACCGAGCTCGCCATCGAGGCCGGCGCCCACTTCGAGGGCCGCAGCCTTGCGCTGGTCCCGCCGGAGACGCCGGCGCTGGAGGCCCCGGCCGTCCTGAGCGTCGCGGCGGAGTAGGCGCTACTCCCGGGTCGCGCCCACGCGCTGGGCCAAGGCCGCACCCATGAACTCGTCCAGGTCGCCGTCGAGCACGCCGTCGGTGTCGCTGGTCTCCACCTCGGTGCGCAGGTCCTTCACCATCTGGTACGGCTGCAGGACGTAGCTGCGGATCTGGTGGCCCCAGCCGATGTCGGTCTTCTGGTCTTCCAGGGCCTGCTGGGCCGCCTCGCGCTTCTCCAGCTCGGCCTCGTAGAGGCGCGCGCGCAGCTGCTTCCAGGCCTGGTCGCGGTTCTGGTGCTGCGAGCGCTGGTTCTGGCAGGCCACGACGATGCCGGTGGGGATGTGCGTCAGGCGCACTGCCGAGTCGGTCTTGTTGACGTGCTGGCCGCCCGCGCCGGACGCCCGATAGGTGTCGGTGCGCACGTCGGCCGGGTTGATCTCGATCTCGATGGTGTCGTCCACCACCGGATAGACCCAGACCGACGCGAAGCTGGTGTGGCGCTTGGCCGCCGCGTCGAAGGGCGAGATGCGGACCAGCCGGTGTACGCCGGCCTCGGTCTTCAGCCAGCCGTAGGCGTTGGTCCCCTTGATCTGCAGGGTCACCGACTTGATGCCCGCCTGCTCGCCCGAGGTTTCTTCGAGGAAGTCCACCTCCATCCCGTGGGCGTTGGCCCAGCGCGAGTACATGCGCAGCAGCATGCCGGCCCAGTCGTTGGACTCGGTGCCGCCGGCGCCGGAGTTGATCTCCACGAAGGCGTCGTTGCCGTCCGCCTCGCCCGACAGCAGCGCCTCGAGTTCGGCGCGTCCGGCCCGCTCCTTGATGGCGCGCAGCTGGGCGGTGGCCTCGGCGAAGCTCTCCTCGTCGCCCTCCTCCTCGGCCATCTCGGCAAATCCGATGGCGTCGGCGAGGTCGCGCTCCAGCGACTTCACGGCCTCGACCTGCGCCGAAAGGCGCGAGCGGTCACGGCTGACGACCTGGGCCTCGGCCGGCTTTTCCCACAGCGTCGGGTCCTCGACCCGCGCGTTCAGTTCGTCGAGTTTGCGGAGGGCAGGTTCCCAGTCAAAGACGCCTCCTGAGCAGTTCGATCGACTGCTCGATGTCGGCCTTGGCGGCCTCGACATCCGCTCTCATGGAGAGACTCCCAAAAACGTAGGTCGGGGGCTCTAGCCTGCGCCGCCTCCCAACACAAGCGAACCTCAGAACAAGTCGGACAGGTCGTCCTTCTTCTTCGGCGGCGGGGCCTGCGGGGCCACCGCGGCGGCGGGGTTAGGCGCGCCGGTCACCTGGCCGTTGCCGAAGACCTGGTTGTAGGGCTGCGGGCCCGATGGCGCGCCGGCGGCGCCCAGCGCCTGCGAGACGCCAGAGGGCTCGGTGCCGGGCCGGAACGCCTCGCGGATGCCGCGGATCATGGCGTACTTGGCGTTGGCCGGCGCCTTGAACGGCTCGGGCGGCTTGTCCTTCAGCGCCTGGGTCATGAAGTCCACGAAGATCGGCACCGCAGCCACGGCGCCCGTCTCGTTGTTGCCCAGGCTGCGGTTGTCGTCGAAGCCGATGTAGACGCCCACCACCAGGTGCGGCGAGAAGCCCATGAACCAGGCCGAGCGGTAATCGTTCGTCGTGCCGGTCTTGCCGCCCAGCGGCTTGCCCACCGACAGCGCCTGGGTGGCCGTGCCGCGCTGGACAACGCCCTCCAGCATCGACGTGATCTGGTAGGCCGTGATCGGATCCATCACCTGGTCGCCGGTGCGCGGGATGCGCGGACTCTCGGCGTCGCCGAAGAAACCGGCGTCGCAGCGGTCGCAGGGCCGGCGGTCCGAGCGCCAGATCACCTTGCCGTTGCGGTCCTCGACGGTCTCGATCAGGTGCGGCTGCACCAGCTTGCCGCCGTTGACGAACGTCGAATAGGCCGCGGCCATCTTGTAGGTGGTGGTCTCGCCCGCCCCCAGCGCCATGGCTAGCACGCGGTCCATCTTCTTGGTCACCCCCAGGCGCTCGGCCATGGTGGCGATCTTGGCCATGCCGACGCTCTGGGCCAGGCGCACGGTCATGGTGTTGCGCGACAGCTCGAGGCCTTTGCGGAGCGTCAGCGCGCCGTAATAGTCGCGGCTGTAGTTCTCGGGGCTCCAGTCCTGGCCGCCGTAGCCCTTCAGGGTGATCGGGGCGTCCAGCACCGTCGAGGCCGGCGTGAAGCCGCTCTCCAAGGCCGTCGCGTAGACGATCGGCTTGAACGACGAGCCCGGCTGCCGCAGCGCCTGGGTGGCCCGGTTGAAGCTGCTGAGCGAGAAGGAATAGCCGCCCACCATCGCCACCACGCGGCCCGAATAGGGTTCCATGGCGACCAGCGCACCGTTCACGGCCGGCACCTGCTTCAGGCGGAAGCCGCCACCGTCCTTGGCGGGCTCGACGAACACCAGGTCGCCGCTGCCGATCCCCTTCCCGGCCCGGGCCCACGACACGTCCTGGCCGACCAGGACGCCGGTGGCGCCGTCGATGGTCTGGATCGTCACCGAGCCGCCGCTGGCGCCTGTGACGACCGCGCGCTTCCAGTCCTGGCGCTCGCGCGGCTTCACGGTCTTGCGCGCGACCTCTTCCCATCCGGCCAGGGTCGTGACGTGGCCGAAGGCGCCGCGCCAGCCGTGGCGGCGGTCGTAGGTCTCCAGGCCGTTCATCAGCGCCAGCTTGGCCGCGCTCTGCAGTTGCGGGTCCAGCGTGGTGCGCATGTAGTAGCCGCCGGCGTTCAGCCGCTCGTCGCCCAGCTCCTTCATGTCGAGGGCGATGCGGCGCACCTCCTCCACGAAGTAGTCGGCGTCGCGGTACTGCGAGCGGGTCGGCGCGGCCTGGACCACCAGGTCCTCGGCCATGGCCTTCTTCGCTTCCTCGCGGGTGATCCAGCCCAGGTCGGCCATCTGGTCGATGACCCAGTTGCGCCGGGCGATCGCCTGCTTCTTGCGGCGGATCGGATGGTAGTTGTCGGGCCCCTTCGGCAGCGAGGCCAGGTAGGCGCTCTGGGCCAGCGTCAGCTCGCTCAGCGACTTGCCGAAGTAGTTGTAGGCGGCCGCGCCGACGCCGTACGAGCGATAGCCCAGCCAGATCTCGTTCATGTAGAGCTCGAGGATCCGCTCCTTCGAGAGCGTCTGCTCAAGCTGCGAGGCCAGGATCGCCTCCTTCAGCTTGCGACCGATGGTCTGCTCGTTCGAGAGCAGGATGTTCTTGGCCACCTGCTGGGTGATGGTCGAGCCGCCCTCCAGGCGCCGCCCCTGGGCCAGGTTGATCACGTTCTTCATCTGGGCGCGGGCAAAGCCGCCCACGTCCACGCCGCCGTGCTTGAAGAAGCTGTGGTCCTCGGCCGCCAGGAAGGCCTGGGCCGTCTGGGCCGGGATCGCCTCGTAGGGCACGAAGATCCGCCGCTCACGCGAGAACTCGCCGATCAGCGTGCCGTCCCAGGCATAGGCCCGCGTCGCGGTCGCCGGATGATAGTCCACCAGGTCGCTGGCGTCGGGCATGTCGTGGAAGAGCCAGGCGGAATAGATGCCCACCGCCACCGCGCCCAGCGCGATGAGGCTCAGCACCGAGACGCCGACGATTCCCAGCCAGCGCGGCCGCGGCCCACCGGGCGCGGGGGGCGGATTCAACTGAGACTGGCCGGGCGGGCGCTCCACCCGGGTTCGTCTAAACTGTGTTGAGGCGGGCGCCAACGCCCGCTGGATGCGGCAAGATCAGCGCGACGCGAGCTTCATCTGCTCGCCGAAGTGGGCGTCGATGGCGCGCGAGACGGCGCCCATCAGGCGCTGGCGGGCCGCCGGGTCGCGCAAGCGGGCCTCGTCGTCGGGGTTGTTCACGAAGCCCATCTCCAGCAGCACAGCCGGCACGTCGGGCGCGAGCAGCACCATGAAGCCAGCGTCGCGGTGGCTGCGGCGCAGCATCGGCGCCTTGCCCTCGATGTTCGACACCAGGGTCTGGGCGAACACGGCCGAGCTGTTGCGGGTAGCCCGCTGGGTCAGGTCGAAGAGGATGTCGCGCACGCCCTGGTCGCCGGCCAGGCTGGCCTTCATGAACCAGTCGTCGCGGCTGACGAACCGGGTCGCTCGCGAGGAGGCCTTGTCCGACAGGGTATAGACGCTGGCGCCCTTGAGCGTCGTCTCGGGCGCCGAATCGGAGTGCAGCGAGATGAAGAGGTCGGCCCGGGCGCGCTGGGCCACGCGCACGCGGTCCTCCAGCGGCACATAGACGTCGGTGGCGCGGGTCAGCACCACCTTGTAGCGGCCGGTCTTGCCGAGCTGGTCGGCCAGCGTCAGGGCGGCGGCCAGGTTGACGTCCTTCTCCACGCCCGCCACGCCCGAGGCGCCCACGTCGCGGCCGCCGTGGCCGGCGTCGATCACCACCACCTTCTTCAGGGGCATGGCGGCGGGCGCGACCGGCGCCACGGCCTTCTTGATCGGTAGGAACTGGGTGCGGATGGCCGCGGGCGGCGCCGTGGCCTTGGCGACCGTAGTCGTCGTCAGCGTCGCCGTCGGAGCGGCGGGCGCGCTGGCGGCCACGTCGATCACGTAGCGGTAGTTCGCCACGCCGTCAGCCGGCGGCAGCAGGAAACGCCGCTTCAGCCTGGCGTCGCCCGCCAGGTCGAGCTGCAGGCGCGCGCCGCCCTGGACCTGGTCGACCATCCAGGCGCGCACCACGCCCTTGCCGGCGCCCTGTTGGGTCTGGCCCGCGATGACGTTGGGCAACATCACCACCACGCGGCGGTCGGCGGCGCCGTCGGAGACGACCTTGGCGCTGGTGGCGCCGTCCAGTTCGATCACCAAGCGGGTCTCGGCGGAATCACCGCCCATGCGGACCTTGAGGAGGCCGGCGGTCTCGGTGGCCGCGTGGCCGACGGCGAAGGCGGCCAGGCCCACGACGACGGCGCAGGACGCAGCCACGGCCCGCCCCTTCCCGCTCGTCATCGCCGCCTTGAGCCGCCCCAACATGCTAAAGCCCCGAAAACACGGAGATTCGCAGAACGCGAACCGGTCACCCATATAGGCGGCGGCCTCGTGGACAAAGCGTTAACGAGACCTTGCCGCGCGCCACGATCGCGTGAACCGCGGCTTTCCTTTTGCAGCCCGGTGTTGCAATGTCGCGCCGCGCGACGCCGGTGCGCCCGATCCGGGCCCGAACGCCACGCGACAAAACCAAGCCAGCGTCGGCTTCGACCGTGTATTCGGTGGCGACGCATCATCCGATCCGCCTCCTTCGGGATGCGCCTAGGAACACACCCGATGAGCTGCGCAGCTCGAGCCACATTTGGCCCCAAGGCCTCCCGAACCGCCGTTTCCGGCGTGTCGGCGGGTCACGCGCGCGCTCGTCCCATTTGCAGGCAGCGCCCGGGCCACGTAGCCCCCGCGCGCCGCGGAGAGACTAATGCCCAAGACTATGTTGATCGACGCAGCCCACGCGGAAGAGACGCGTGTGGTGGTCGTCGACGGGAACCGCGTTGAAGAGTTCGATTTCGAGAGTCAGAACAGGAAGCAGCTTCGGGGGAACATCTACCTCGCCAAGGTGACGCGCGTTGAGCCGTCCCTGCAGGCGGCGTTCGTCGAATACGGCGGCAACCGCCATGGCTTCCTGGCCTTCAACGAAATCCATCCCGACTACTATCAGATCCCGCTCGCGGACCGGGAAGCGCTGCTGCGCGAGGAAGCCGAGGACCACGAGGACGACCGTCCCGAGCCCAAGGCCCGCAATTCCGAGGACGAGGACGACGTCGACCTGAACAGTTCGGACGACGAAGACGACGTCATGGAAGAAGAGCTGGCGCGCCGTCGCCGCCGGCTGATGCGCCGCTACAAGATCCAGGAAGTGATCCGCCGGCGGCAGATCATGCTGGTCCAAGTCGTCAAGGAAGAGCGCGGCAACAAGGGCGCGGCGCTCACCACCTACCTGTCGCTGGCCGGCCGCTACGGCGTGCTGATGCCGAATACCGCCCGGGGCGGCGGCATCTCGCGCAAGATCACCACGGCGACCGACCGCAAGCGCCTGAAGAGCGTCGTCTCCAGCCTGGAAGTGCCGCAGGGCATGGGGCTGATCGTGCGCACGGCCGGCGCCAAGCGCACCAAGGCCGAGATCAAGCGCGACTACGACTACCTGCTGCGTCTCTGGGAGAACATCCGCGAGACGACGCTGCACTCGATCGCGCCGGCGCTGATCTACGAGGAAGAAGACCTCGTGAAGCGCACCATCCGCGACCTGTACGACAAGGACATCGACGAGGTCTGGGTCGAGGGCGAGTCTTCCTACAAGGAAGCCCGCGACTTCATGCGGATGCTGATGCCCTCGCAGGCCAAGAAGGTGCAGCCGTACCGCGAGCCGATGCCGCTGTTCGTGAAACACCGGGTCGAGGACCACCTCAGCCAGATCTACACGCCGGTCGTCCCGCTGCGCAGCGGCGGCTACCTGGTGATCAACCAGACCGAAGCGCTGGTCGCCATCGACGTGAACTCGGGCCGCTCGACGCGTGAGCGCAACATCGAGGCCACGGCGCTGAAGACCAACCTGGAGGCCGCCGAGGAGGCGTGCCGCCAGCTTCGCCTGCGCGACCTGGCCGGCCTGATCGTCATCGACTTCATCGACATGGATGAGTCGAAGAACAATCGGGCGGTCGAGAAGAAGCTGAAGGACGCGCTCAAGGACGACCGCGCCCGGGTCCAGATGGGCAAGATCAGCCCGTTCGGCCTGATGGAGATCAGCCGCCAGCGCCGCCGCACCGGCGTGCTGGAGGGCACGACCCACGTCTGCGAGCACTGCCAGGGCACTGGCCGGGTGCGCTCGGTGGAGTCCTCGGCCCTCGCCTCGCTGCGAGCGCTGGAGATCGAGGCGCTGAAGGGCGGCGGCGAAGCCACCCTGCGGGTGCCGCGCGCCGTGGGCCTGTACATCCTCAACGAGAAGCGCGCCCACCTGGCGCGGCTGCACCAGGCGTTCGGCCTCTTCGTGACCGTGGTCATCGAGGACGAGATGGCGCACGCCGACCACGCCATCGAACGCACCTCGATGGAGACCAGCCCCGAGCATGCCCAGGCCCTCGCCGTGGCGGCCCCGGCCTACGAGCCGGTCGCCGACGACGACGACTTCGACGACGAGGCGTTCGAGGACGAGGAAGAAGACGAGGAAGACGAGGACGCCCTCGAGCGCGAGGACACCGACGACGACGCAGCCCACGCCCGCAACCGTGGCGAAGACCGTGATCGCGGCGACGACGAAGGCGGCCGCCGTGGCCGCGGCCGACGCCGCCGGCGCGGTCGCCGCGACGACGAGCGCGGCGAGCGTCCCGAACGTTCGGCCGAGCCGCGCGGCGAGCGCGAACCGCGTCCCGCCCGCGCCGAGAGCGACGAGGATCGCGACGGTCGCCGCCGCCGTCGGGGCCGCCGCGGCGGTCGCCGGATGCGCGAGGACTTCCGTCCGCACGATTCGTTCTCGTGGGTGCGCCCGTGGGTGCCGTACGGCGACGACCCGTTCGTCTGGTACGACCCGGCGGAAGACCTGAAGATCGCGCCGGCGTCGGCTCCGGCCGCCGAGGCCGCGCCCGAGCCCAGGGCGGAAGCGCCTGCGCCCGCTCGTGCTCCTGCGGCCGCCCGCAACGGCGGCGTAGAGGAGGACATCTGGGTCGAGCTGCCGGAAGCGGAAGAGAAGCCCAAGCGCTCGCGCCGGGCCCGCGGACGCGGCCGTGGACGCGGCGAGGCCGAGGTCGACACGGCGGCCGAGGCTGCTCCGGCGCCGGTGGAAGCCGTCGCCCCGCCGACCGAGCCTGAGCCCGAACCGGTCGCCGCCGAGGCCCCCGCGGCCGAGGAGGCCCCGGCCAAGCCGAAGCGCTCGCGCAGCCGCAAGGCCGCCCCGGCAGCAGCCGCCGCCGAGGCCGTCGCGCCCGAGCCCGTCGTGGCCGCCGCTCCGCCGCCCCCCGCGCCGGAACCCGAGCCCGAGCCCGAACCCGTCGCCGCCGCCCCGCGCGAGCCCGACCCGAACGAGATCTCGGGTCCCGCCGAAAAGCCGCGCCGCGGCTGGTGGCGCCGCGGTTAGGCCATAGCCATGTGATGCTCCTGTCCCGCCAAAGCCGTTTCCAACTTTGGCGGGACAGGACCACGAGCCTGCGTCTAGCAGGCTCGCTTCCTTCTTGCTGACGCGCCTCCTCGCCGCCAAACCGGTTTCCACTTTGGCGGGATGCGCGTTAGCATTCTCCCGGGTGGGGGTGTCGGACGACGAACAGAGTGTCGAGCATGGTCTCCCCTTTCCGGTCGGTATCGCGCCTCGCGCTGACGGCGGTCGCCACGGCGGGCCTGGCGCTGAGCGCCGCGCCGGCCTCGGCGCAATCGCTGATCCGCGACACCGAGATCGAGGAGATCCTGATGAAGGACTCCGAGCCGATCCTGAAGGCCGCCGGCATCGATCCCAAGAACGTCGAGATCATCATCGTCGGCGACAAGGAGCTGAACGCCTTCGCCGCGCCGCGGGTGATGGGCTTCAACACCGGGCTGATCCTCGAATCCGACGACCCCAACGAGCTCCAGGGCGTCATCGCTCACGAAGTCGGCCACTTGGCCGCCGGCCACAGCGCCCGGTCGGGCGACATGCAGCAGGCCGGCATGCGGCCGTTCCTGCTGACCATGGGCCTGGGCGTCCTGGCGGCCATCGCGGGCGCGCCCGAGGCTGCCGCGGGGCTGGCCGGCAGCGCCAGCTACTTCGGCACCATCGGCGCCCTGGGCTACAGCCGCGAGCAGGAGAGCCGCGCCGACCAGGCGGGTGCCACGCTGCTCGACAAGGCCGGTCTCTCGGGCAAGGGCCTGGCCGACTTCTTCGACAACTTCCGCTACCAGGAGGTCTTCGACGAGGCGCGCCGCTACGCCTACTTCCGCAGCCACCCGATCTCGTCCGACCGGATCGAGAGCCTGCGCCGCAAGGTCGAGACCCAGCCCAACTACAACAAGAAGGACAGCCCCGAGGCCATGGCCGAGCACGCGGTCATGAAGGCCAAGCTGGACGGCTTCCTCAATCCGCAGGTGGCGATCACCAAGTACGACGAAAAGGCTGCCGACTTCCCGTCGCGCTACGCCCGCGCCATCGCCTACTACCAGCTCAAGGAGCCTGACCGGGCCCTGAAGCTCATCGACGCCATGCTGCAGGACCAGCCCGGCAACCCCTATCTCTGGGAGCTGAAGGGCCAGATCCTCTTCGAGTTCGGGCGTACCGACGAGGCCGAGGCCCCGCAGCGCAAGTCGGTCGAGCTGAAGCCTCAGGCGCCGCTGCTGCGCGTCAACCTGGGCCAGACGCTGATCGCCCTGGACGACAAGAAGAAGGTGGCCGAGGGCGTCGTCGAGCTGAAGAAGGCGCTGACCCAGGAAGAGGACAACGCCGTCGCCTGGCGCATCCTGGCCGAGGGCTACGACAAGCTCGGCGAGGACGGCCTGGCCCGCCTGGCTACCGCCGAATACAACTTCAACGTCGGCGACAAGCGCCAGGCCCGGGTCTTCGCCATGCGCGCCCGCGAGATGCTGACCCGCAACACGCCCGAATGGCGCCGCGCCACCGACATCGTGCTCGTCGCCGAACCCACCCGCGAAGACCTGCGCGAACTGGCCCGCGAGGGCTCGGTCGGCGGCAACACGCGTTGAGCCGCCTCACCTATCGAGATCCGATGAAGCCTACCCTCCCCCTCGCCGCCGTGCTTACGGCCGCCCTCGCGCTTTCCGCCTGCAACAAGCCCGCCGAGGCCGACCCGGCCTTCGGCGCCAAGGTCCGCGCCTATCTGCTCGAACACCCCGAGGTGATCGAGGAGGCGGTGGTGAAACTGCGTCAGAAGCAGATGCTGGAACAAGCCAAGGCCCAGGCCGGCACGGTCCAGAAGTATCGCCAACAGCTCGAGCGCGACCCGCGCGACCTGGTGATCAATCCGAAGGGCGAGTTCACCGTCGTCGAGTTCTTCGACTACCGCTGCGGCTACTGCAAGGTCGTGGCCCCCGAGGTGGTGAAGCTGATCCAGGAGAACCCGGACGTCCGCTTCGTCTTCAAGGAATTCCCGATCTTCGGCGAGGTCTCGGACACCGCCGCCAAGATGGCGCTGACGCCCCAGGGCAAGCAGAAGGGCGTCGAGCTCTACAAGGCCTGGATGGCCGACAAGGGCCTGGACGAAGCGGCGTTGGACCGCCACCTGGCCGACGTGGGCCTCGATCCCGCCGCGGTCCGCAAAGCCGCCGCCGACCCGGCCATCGCCCAGCAGCTGCAAGAAATCCGCCTACTTGCCGGCGCGCTGGGGCTGCAGGGCACTCCGGCCTTCGTGGTCGGCGACTATGTGATTCCCGGCGCCGACGTCGCCTCGGTCCGCGCCGCTCTCGCCAAGGTGAAGTCCGGCGAGATGAAGCGGCCCTCGGGCTCCCCGACGTAAAGGCGCGCCTCTGCTAAAGTGCCGTTCTCTGGACTTTCGACGGGGAACGGCATGGTCGAGAAGGTGATCGTGATCGGCGCGGGCATGGCAGGCCTCTGGAGCGCCATGGCTCTGGCAGGTCCGGACCGCGAGGTGACGGTGCTGGACCGCGATCCGCCGCCGCCGCCCGGTGGTCCGGACGTGGCCTTCCAGGACTGGCAGCGTCGCGGGGTCGGCCACCTGCGACACAGCCACGCCTTTCTCGCCCGCCTGCGCACCCTGGTCCGCGACCGGCATCCGGCGCTGCTGGACGCGCTGCACGAGGCCGGCGTCCGCGAGCTGGGCTTCGAGGGCGGCCTCACGGCCGCGCACAAGACGAAGTACGTCCCCGCCCCCATCGACCGCGACCTCGCCATCCTCACCAGCCGCCGCACGACGCTGGAACTGGTGATGCGCCGCTACGCCGAGGGCCTGGCCGGCGTGACCATGCGCCCACAGACCTTCGTGAAGGCGCTGACGATCGAAGCTGGCTCCCCGCCTCGCGTCACCGGCGTCGAGCTGGAGGACGGGACCACGCTTTCGGCCGACCTGGTGGTGGACGCCCAGGGCCGCACCTCGCAGGCGCCCGAATGGCTGGCCGCCGCCGACGTGACGATCCCCGAGAGCTCCGAGCCCTGCGGCGTCATCTACTTCACCCGCCACTACCGCCTGCGGCCGGGCCAAGAGGAGCCGCCGCGCGGCATGGGCTCGACCACCGGTGACCTGGGCTTCCTGAAGTTCGGCGTCTTCCCGGGCGACAACGGCTGCTTCTCGATCACCCTCTGCGTGCCCGAGGTCGAGGAGGAGATGCGCAAGGCCATCGTCGACCCCGAGGTCTTCGACGGCGTCTGCCGCGAACTGCCGGGCCTGGTGCCCTGGATCGACCCCGAGCGCACCGAGGCCACCAGCCGGGTCTTCGGCATGGGCCAGCTGGAGAGCCGCTGGCGCGAGCTGGCGCCCGACAGCCGCCCGGTGGCGCTGGGCTTCTTCCCCGTGGGCGACTGTGTGGTGCGCACCAATCCGCTCTACGGCCGCGGCTGCTCGTTCGCGGCCGTCAGCGCGCACCTCTTGAAGGACGCCCTGGAGGCCAGCGCCGACCCGGCGGCCCGCCTGATCCTCTACCGCGCGGGCCTTGAGCGCGAGCTGCGGCCCTATTACGACGTCATGCGCAAGGCCGATCAGTCGGCGATCCGCCGCGCCCGCGCCGCACTTCTGCCGCCCAAGCCGCCGACGCTGCGCGCCAAGGTGCTGAAGAGCTTCCTGGAGGACGGCGTGGCCATCGCGATCCGCGACGATGTCGAGCTGTTGCGGGCCTTCCTGAAGGGCTTCCACATGCTGGAGCATCCCCAGGCCTGGCTTAAGCGGCCCCGCAACCTGGCCAAGATCGTCCGGGTCTGGGCCCGAGGAAAGGCCGCCAACGCCGACCTCTATCCCGTCCTGGGAAACACCGACCGTCACCGCATGCTGCAGGCCGTCGGCGTCTCGCCCACGGCCGACGAGGAGCGCGTGCGTACGGTGGCTTGACGCCGACCCCATAATTATACGTCGTATACGAACAAGACGACCGCAGGAGGATCCCATGTCCGAGTACAAGCTGCTGATCGACGGCGCCCTGGTGGACGGCGACGCCAAGCTGGAAGTCGTGAACCCCGCCACCGAGGAAGTGGTCGCCACCTGCGCTCGCGCGTCGAAGGGCCAGCTCGACAAGGCCGTCGCGGCCGCCAACGCCGCCTTCCCCGCCTGGAGCGCCAAGCCGATCGACGAGCGCCGCAAGGTGCTGGTGGCCATCGCCGACGCGATCCAGGCCAACATCGGCGAACTCGCCCGCCTCCTGACCCAGGAACAGGGAAAGCCGCTGCAGGACGCCACCGGCGAGGTCTTCGGCGCCTCTGCGTTCTTCCGCTACTTCGCCAGCCTGAACCTGGACGCGCGCGTCGTGCAGGACGACGCCACCAGCCGCATCGAGGTGCGCCGCAAGCCGCTGGGCGTGGTGGGCTGCATCATCCCCTGGAACTTCCCGATGATCCTGATGGCCTTCAAGGTCCCGGCGGCCCTGCTGGCCGGGAACACGGTCATCGTGAAGCCCGCCCCGACCACTCCGCTGACGGCCCTGAAGCTGGGCGAGATCATCAAGGACATCGTCCCGGCCGGCGTCGTGAACATCATCGCCGACGCCAACGACCTGGGCGGCGAGCTCACCAGGCACCCGGGCGTGCGCAAGATCAGCTTCACCGGCTCCACCGAGACCGGCAAGAAGGTAATGGCCAGCGCCGCCGACGCCCTGAAGCGCATCTCGCTGGAACTGGGCGGCAACGACGCCCTGATCGTGCTGGACGACGTGAACGTGGCGGAAACCGCGCCCAAGGTGTTCGGCGCGGCCATGCAGAACGCCGGCCAGGTCTGCATCGCGGCCAAGCGGATCTACGTCCACGAGAGCATCTACGACGCCATGTGCGACGAGTTCGCCACCCTGGCGAAGAACATGGTCGTGGGCGACGGGCTGGAACAGGGCACCCAGATGGGGCCGCTGCAGAACAGGCAGCAGTTCGAGAAGGTGCTGGGCTTCATCGAGAGCGCCAAGAAGGACGGCAAGGTCATCGCCGGCGGCGGCCGCAAGGGCGACAAGGGCTACTTCATCGAGCCCACCGTGGTTCGCGACATCGCCGAGGGCGCCATGCTGGTCGACGAGGAGCAGTTCGGCCCCGTCATGCCGGTGATCAAGTACTCCGACCCCCGCGACGCCGTGCGCCGGGCCAACGCCTCGGAGTACGGCCTGGGCGGCTCGATCTGGGCCAAGGACAGCGAGAAAGCCTGGGCCCTGGCCGAGAGCATGGAGTCCGGCTCGGTGTGGGTGAACAAGCACGCCGACCTGCAGCCCCACCTGCCCTTCGGCGGCGCCAAGTTCTCCGGCATCGGCTCCGAGCTCGGCGAGGAAGGCCTGAAGGAGTTCACCCAGGTCCAGGTGCTGAACATGGCCCGCTGAGGCCAGGAAAAATGGCGGGCGGCGGCGTTGGAGGCGCTGCCGCCCGCGAATTCCTGAGGTTCCAGCGCGGGCGACGCCGAAGCCCGGAAGGCTGCACCGCGGGGTCTTGGGGGACCGGCCGCGACGTGACGCGAATGTCCCCCGCCCCTCGCCGCCGCGCGAGTACGGAACGGTTTCAGCGGCCGTTACGAAACGGCCCGGCACGAGTTCGAGTGTCTAAGCCCCCAGGCTTCGTCATCCCACGGCCGCCCGCCGGGCGGACCGGGGGACCCAAGCTGAGGCCGCGACAGCTCGCGAGACCGCTTGGGTCCCCCGGATCAGCCTGCGGCTGACCGTGGGATGACGAAATGGGAGGAGCGCCCGCGCTCTTCGGCGCTCAGCCCACCACGCGCCATCCGCCCAGCGGCCGCAGCGTCGCGCAGGCCGGACTGCCGTCCTTGTCCCGTCCGGGCAACTCGGCCTCCAGCACCTTGCCGCCCAGGGCCGCCTCGATCAGGTCCGCCGGCAGCACATGGATGTCGACCTTCACGCGCCGGCTCCATTCGCACGCGGCCTGGCCGGCTTGGCCGCCGATCGCGATGTAGACGAAGCGCCGCTCGGGCCCCTCGCTGCGGACGAACTCGCCGAGGAACCGGGGCCCCGGCGCCACCCGCACCGGCACGTCGAACGAGACCGGCCCGTCGCCGGCGGTCGCCGGCTCGACCGGCTCGCTCTTCTTGTTCTGCAGGCTGTAGGCGACGCCCGGCACGGGGGCGGAGATCCTCAGCCGCAGCGTGATCGCCTGACCTGCAGCCATGGGAACACTCCCGCCGCGCTTAGAACCGGTACGTCGCGCCGACCCGCACCGTGCGCGGCTCGACCACCCGGCTCATCCGCGCCTCCTCGGGTGCGGCGTCGAAGGCCGGGACGTAGGCTTCGTAGTAGTAGGCGATGTCCTTGTCGCGGCTGTTGAAGACGTTCAGCAGGTCGCCATAGACCTCGACGTTCTCGAACGTCCGCGCCGCCCGCAGATTGACGACCGTCGAGCCCTTGTCGCGCACCGAATTGTCCTCGACCAGCGGCGACGGGCCCAGGTGGCGCAGGCGCACGCTGGCCTGCCACTTGTCGGTCACGGCCGAGATCCCCACCGCCGCCGAGTTCTCGAAGGCGTTCGGGATGTGGTCGCCGTTGTCGTAGCGCGCGTGGCTGCCGGTGTAGTTGCCGTCGATCGCGAGCCACGGCAGCGGCCGCCAGAACGCCACCAACTCATAGCCATGCCGCTTGCTGGCCCCCGTCGGCTCCACGGCGTTCGAGTCGCCCACGAAGCGCAGCTCGCTGCCGACATTCAGCCACCAGTAGGTCGTGGTCAGCGTGAACGTACCGGCCTGGAACCGCGCGCCCAGCTCCTTGCCCGTTCCCTTCACCAGGATCGGTGTCGGTGTCGTCGTGAAATGGCCGCGCACGTCGTTCGAGTGGAAACCCCGGCCCCAGTCCGCATAGAGCTCGACGTGGTCGTTCAGCGCATACGCCACGTCGATCTTCGGTGAGACGATCCCGTCGCTGGCCTTGCCCGTCCCCACGGCCGCCGCCGCCGCGTCCTTCGCCTCCACGTCGGCGTGATAGTAGTCGCCGCGCAGGCCGCCGATGATCCGCAGGCCGTCCAGCGGCTTCCACGTCACCTCGCCGAACGCCGAGGCCGAGGCCTCTTTCACGCGATAGAGGCCGAACGAGGAGACGAACACCCGGTCGTCCGTCTGCTGGACGCCCACCTTGCCCATCTGGTCGTAGCGGTTCTCGGCGCCCGCGCGGAAGGTCAGGTCCGGCGAGATGTCCCAGGTCTTCTCGGCCTTCAGGCCGACGATCCAGCGGCGGTCGAACTGGTGGATCTGTGCGCTCGACCCGTCGGCGTTCGCATACGTGGGGTTCGAGTACATGTTCCAGTCGTAGACTTGGCCGTAGACGTTGCCCTTCCAGCCCTGCCCGCTCAGCTTGGCGTTGGCCACGAAGCGGGTGGTCTCGCCCGTCGCGGTCGGATCGGGCGAGCAGAACACGTCCTTGCAGACCGCCGAGCCCACGATCCGCTCGGGAATCTGCTCGGTCGGCCGCCAGGTCCCGCGATAGCCGTGGCCGCTCAGTTCCAGCAGGCCCGCCGAGGTGTCGCGCGTGTACTTCACGAAGGCCGCGTAGTGGCGCAGGTGCTCGGCCTCCTGCCACGGCCCGTCGTAGATCCGCCCCTCGCCCACCAGCGTCAGCCGCCCGCCACCGGCGTCCTCGACCGTCCCGCCAGCCGCCAGCCGCGCATAGCCGTACGACCCCGCCTCCGCGGCCGCCCAGGACCGATCGTAGCCGTCGATGGTGGTCATGTAGGACGCGCCGGCCAGGGCGAAGTCGCCGCCATCGGCGCGGTACGGCCCCTTCCGGAAGTCCTCGCGGGTGATCACCTCGGGGATCAGGCCATTGAGGTCCAGGTAGCCCTGGCCGTGCCCGTGCGTGCGGAAGTTCATCTGCACGTCGTCCACGTAGGTCGTGAAGTCCGAACCGTGGTCCAGGTTGAAGCCGCGCAGGAAGTACTGGTTGGCCTTGCCCGAGCCGGAGTGCTGGGCCGCGATCAGCCCCGGCACGGCCTCCAGCAGCTCCGCCGTCTTCAGCAGCGGCCGCACCAGCATGTCGGAGCCCGAGATCGTGCCCTCGCTGGCGGCGTGGGCGATGCCGATCTTGGCCTCGCCGCGGCCGAAGACCACAACCTCCGAGACGCCGGTGTCGGCGGTGGCGATGGCCTCGTCCTCCGCGGCGTGCGCCGGCGCACAGGACAAGCCCGCGCCCACGAGACAAAGCGCGGCGAACCCGAACTGACGCATGACCTCTCCCCAGACGTTGGCGCGGTCATGCGTGCGACAGGCCGACCGGGGGAGTACGGAACGGTTTCACCCGCCGTTACAGGATAACGTCCCTCCCTTAGTGGGGAGGGACAGGCCGCGAAGCGGCCAAGGTGGGGAAGTCGGGATCAGGCACGGGCGGCCGGGAGGATCGACACCACCCCACCCTGCTCGCCTCCGGCGAGCCGTCCCTCCCCATTGAGGGAGGGACTAGATCAGCCCGCTGAGCGGCGACGATGGGTCGGCGTACATGCGCTTGCCCATGCGGCCGGCGAGGTAGGCCTCGCGGCCGGCGATCACCGCATGCTTCATGGCCCGCGCCATGCGGATGGGGTCCTTGGCCTCGGCGATGGCGGTGTTCGTCATCACGGCGTCGCAGCCGAGCTCCATGGAGACCACCGCATCCGAGGCCGTGCCCACGCCCGCGTCCACCAGGACGGGAACCTTGGTCTGCTCGATGATCAGTCCGAGGTTGAGGAAGTTCTGGATGCCCCGGCCCGAGCCGATCGGCGCCGCCGCCGGCATGATGGCCGCCGCCCCGGCATCCTCCAGCTTGCGCGCGTAGACCGGGTCGTCCGAGCAGTAGACCATCACGTGGAAGCCGTCGGCCACCAGCAGCTTCAGCGCCCGCAGGGTCTCTTCCATGTCGGGGAGCAGGTGGGCGGTCTGCGACAGCACCTCCAGCTTCACCAGATCCCAGCCGCCCGCTTCCCGCGCCAGACGCAGCGTCCGCACCGCGTCTTCGCCGGTGAAGCAACCCGCGGTGTTCGGCAGGTAGGTGAAGCGGTCGGGCTTCACGTAGTCCGCCAGCATCGGCTGGTTCGGATCGGAGAGGTTCACCCGGCGCAGCGCCACGGTGACGATCTCGGCGCCGGCCGCTTCGGCGGCGGCGGCGTTCTGGGCGTAGTCCTTGTACTTGCCCGTGCCCACGATCAGGCGCGACGTGAACGTCCGGCCGGCCACCGACCAGGTGTCCTCGCTATGTGTGGACCCGTCCATCTCAGCCGCCTCCGACAAATGCCACGATCTCGATCCGGTCGCCGTCGGCGATCGGGGTCTTCCCATAGGCCGACCGCGGCACGATCTCCAGATTGCGTTCCACCGCCACCTTGCGCGTGTCGAGGCCCAACGCCGCCACCAGCCCCGCCACGTCGGCGACGCCCGAAAACCCGCGGGTCTCTCCGTTGATGGTCAGCTGCAAGATCGGCCTCAGTTCAGTTCCAAGAAGCGACCCCCCGCGTCCGTCCACACGGCGGAACGGCGGATAGCGTCCGACTCTACAAGCCCATAGCGCGCCAGCTCTTCGATGGCACGCTCCCCGGCGCTCATCGACAGGCTGTCCAGCTCGCCGCCTCGATCGAGATATTGCACCGCCATCCAGGCCAGCGCCGCGAGGAGTCGCCGCTCGGAATCCAGGATCTCGATCATGCGTGCAGGCGCCTTTGCTTGTCGCCCTCGCCATCCCCCGGTACAAGGTCCCGGAATCGACGGCGGAGCTCGATGCCGAAACCGATCTATGTGCTCAGCGGCCCCAACCTCAACCTCCTGGGGACCCGCGAGCCGGAGATTTATGGCCATCAGACCCTGGAAGACGTCCACCGCCTCTGCGAGGCGCGTGCGAAGTCCCTGGGCTATGAGGTCGTGTGCCGGCAGTCCAACCACGAAGGCCAGTTGGTCGAGTGGATCCAGGAAGCGCGCGAAGCCGCCTCGGCGGTCGTGCTCAATCCGGCCGCCTATGGCCACACCTCGCTCGCCATCCTCGACGCGCTGAAGATGCTTTCCATCCCCATCGTCGAATGCCACCTCTCGAACCCCGCCGCGCGCGAGGCGTTCCGTAGGGAGACCTACGTGTCGCTCGCCGCCACCGGGCTGGTCTCCGGCTTCGGGGCCAGGAGCTATGAACTGGCCGTCGAGGCCGCTGCGGGCGCCGCCCGCTAGAACAAGACGAAAGATAAGGGCCGTTTCCATGCCGACCTCTTCGAAGGCGCCCGCCGATCCGTTCGACGCACGCCTCGTGCGCAAGCTGGCGGACATCCTCACCGAGACCGGACTGACCGAGATCGAGGTCGAACAGGGCGCGCTGAAGATCCGCGTCGCCAAGACCGTCGGCGCCGCGCCGGCCGCCGTCCACTATGCGCCCGCGCCGGCCCCGGTCGCCGCGGCTCCTGCCCCGGCCGCTGCGCCTGCGCCCGCCGCCTCGGCCGCCCCGGCGGCGGCCCCGGCCCGCGCCGCCGGCGACGAGGTGAAGTCGCCCATGGTCGGCACCATCTACCTGCAGCCCAATCCCGGCTCGCCGTCCTTCGTGAAGGTCGGCGACACGGTCGAGGCCGGCCAGACGCTGTTCATCGTCGAGGCCATGAAGACCATGAACCCGATCCCCGCGCCGCGCGCCGGCAAGATCGTCGAGATCCTGGTCGAGGACGCCCAGCCCGTGGAGTTCGGTGAACCCCTGGCCATCATCGAGTAGGGCCATGTTCGACAAGATCCTGATCGCCAACCGGGGCGAGATCGCGCTGCGCGTCCACCGGGCGTGCAAGGAGATGGGCATCTCCACGGTCGCCGTGCACTCGGAAGCGGACTCCTCCGCCATGTGGGTCCGGCTTGCGGACGAGAGCGTCTGCATCGGCCCTCCGCCAGCGGCCAAGAGCTACCTGCACATCCCGGCGATCATCGCGGCCTGCGAGATCACGGGCGCCCAGGCGGTCCACCCCGGCTACGGCTTCCTCTCCGAGAACGCCCGCTTCGCCGAGATCGTCACGGCCCACGGCTTCACCTTCATCGGCCCCAAGGCCGAGCACATCCGCATGATGGGCGACAAGATCACCGCCAAGCAGGCGGTGAAGGAAGCCGGCATCCCGGTGGTGCCCGGCTCCGACGGCGCCATCACCACGGAAGAAGAAGCCATCGCGGCCGCCAAGGAGATCGGCTTCCCGGTCCTCATCAAGGCGGCGGCCGGCGGCGGCGGCCGCGGGATGAAGGTGGCCAAGACCGAGGACGACCTGATCGAGGCCGTCCAGACCGCCCGCTCGGAAGCCAAGGCGGCCTTCGGCGACGATGCGGTCTACATGGAGCGCTACCTCCAGACCCCGCGCCATATCGAGCTGCAGGTGATCGCCGACAGCTTCGGCAACGTCTGCCACCTGGGCGAACGCGACTGTTCGCTGCAGCGCCGCCACCAGAAGGTGCTGGAGGAGGCCCCATCGCCGGTCATCGACGCGGAAGCCCGCGCCAAGATCGGCAAGGTGGTGGTCGATGCCGTGAAAGCCATCGGCTACCTGGGCGTCGGCACCATCGAGTTCCTGTACGAGAACGGCGAGTTCTTCTTCATCGAGATGAACACCCGGCTGCAAGTGGAACACCCGGTCACCGAGGCCATCACCGGCATCGACCTGGTCCGCGAACAGATCCGCATCGCCGCGGGCCTGCCGCTGTCGTTCAAGCAGTCCGACATCGTGTTCGAGGGCCACGCCATCGAATGCCGAGTGAACGCCGAGAACCCGAAGACCTTCGCCCCCTCGCCGGGCCTGGTCAGCGACTACCACGCGCCAGGCGGCCTGGGCGTGCGCATGGATAGCGCCCTCTACGCCGGCTATTCGATCCCGCCCTACTACGACAGCCTGGTGGGCAAGCTCATCGTCCACGGCCGCGACCGCCAGGAGTGCATCGCTCGCCTGAACCGCTGCCTGGGCGAGATCGTGGTCGGCGGCATCGACACCAACATCCCGCTGTTCCAGGAATTGCTCCAGCAGGAGGACATCCTGAAGGGCGACTACAACATCCACTGGCTTGAGCGGTGGATGGCGTCGCAGGCGGGCTGACACTGCCGCCATACGTGAGCTAGGCTCGCCCCTGCAACCTGCGGGGGTGGGTGATCTGGATACTCTGCGACGAGCGCTGATCGGCGGAGGCTGCCTGGCGATCTGTGGCGGCGCGGCCGGATTCGGTCTCCTGCCCAAGGAGCCGACCTTCATCGCCGCCAACATCGGGCTGACAGCCCTGGGCGGCGTCTCCGCGTTCGTCGGCATACTCGTCAGCCTGGGCCGCCTCGGCCCCAAGGCCGTGACCGCAAAGGACGTGCGCACGAGCGAGGAGAGAATCCTTAGAGGCGTCACCCAGGGCAACGCGGAGATCGTCGCCACCATCCTCGCCGAGCTGCGCCAAGGCCGGGCCCAGGACGCCGCCACCGAGGCCCAACAGGGCGAGGCCGTCGAACGCCTCCTGGAAAGCAACGACCCCCTCGACGCACCCGCGCGCGCCGCCGTCGAGACCGGCGACGTCCCCTCGACTATCGAAGCTCTAATCCAGGCCGCCGATGACGACAGCCACGAGGCTGACCGCTTGGAAGACGAGGCGACGCAGCGCCGGCGGGGCGCCGTCGACCGCTACCGCGACGCCGCCTTCCTCGCTCTGTCGACGAACGAGCCCAAGGCGCGCGAGGCCCTCGCCAAGGCCCACGCCATCGATGCCCACGACGTCTGGACGAACATCCTTCTAGGACGCTTTGCACGCCAGGACGGCGATACGGGCACCTGGCGCAGACACTGCGAGGCTGCCCTGATGGGCGCGACTGGTATGGATCGCTCAGCAGCCCTGAACGAGCTCGGCAACTTCTGGCGCGCTGTCGGCGACCTTCCCACCGCCCGCGAAACCTATGAGAGCGGCCTCGTCATCGCCCAGGCGCTCGCCGCCCGCGATCCGGCCAACACCGGATGGCAGCGCGACCTCTCCATCAGTTACAGCAAGCTCGGCGACGTGGCCCACCAAGAGGGCGACCTACCGGCCGCCCGCCGAGCCCACGAGGACAGCCTCGCCATCGTCAAAGCGCTCGCCGCCCACGATCCGGCCAACACCGAATGGCAGCGCGATCTCTCCGTCAGCTACAACAAGCTTGGCGACGTGGCCCGCCAGGAAGGCGACCTTTCCGCAGCCCGCGAAGCCTACGAGGAAAGCCTCGCCATCCGTAAGGCGCTCGCCGCCCATGATCCGGCTAACACCGGATGGCAGCGCGACCTCTCCATCAGCTACAGCAAGCTCGGCGACGTGGCCCGCCAGGAAGGTAATCTCTCCGCAGCCCGCAAAGCCTATGAGCACACCCTAGGTGTCCACAAGACGCTCGCCACCCGCGATCCGGCCAACACTGAATGGCAGCGCGACCTCTCCATCAGCTACGAAAGACTCGGCGACGTGACCTGCCAGGAAGGCGGCCTCCCAGCCGCCCGCGAAGCCTATGAGAGCGGCCTCGTCATCGCCCAGGCGCTCGCCGCCCGCGATCCGGCCAACACCGGATGGCAGCGCGACCTCTCCGTCAGCTACAGCAAGCTCGGCAACGTGGCCCGCCAAGAGGGCGACCTCCCCGCTGCCCGTAAAGCTTATGAGGACGGCCTCGCCATCGTCAAAGCGCTCGCCGCCCACGATCCGGCCAACACCGAATGGCAGCGCGATCTCTCCGTCAGCTACAACAAGCTTGGCGACGTGGCCGGCCAGGAAGGTGATCTTTCCGCCGCGCGCCAGGCCTATGAGGACAGCCTCTCCATCCGCAAGGCGCTCGCCGCCCATGATCCGGCTAACACCGGATGGCAGCGCGACCTCTCCATCAGCTACAGCAAGCTCGGCGACATGGCCCGCCAGGAAGGTAATCTCTCCGCAGCCCGAAAAGCCTATGAGGACACCCTCGGTGTCCACAAAGCGCTCGCCGCCCGCGATCCGGCCAACACTGAATGGCAGCGCGACCTCTCTATCGGCTATAGCAAGCTCGGCGACGTGGCCCGCCAGGAGGGTAACCTCGCCGCCGCTCGCGAAGTCTACGAAAACAGCCTTGCCATCCGCAAGGCGCTCACCACCCGCGATCCCGCCAACACCGAATGGCAGCACGACGTCTCCGTGAGCTACAGCAAGCTCGGCGATGTAGCCCGCCACGAGGGCGATCTCCCGGCGGCCCGCCAAGCCTTTGAGGACAGCCTCGCTATCGCACAGGCCCTCGTCGCTCGCGACGCGGCCAACGCCGAATGGCAGCGCGACCTCTCCGTCAGCTACGAAATGCTTGGCGATGTGCTGGATACCGGCGGCGATGTCGCCGCCGCCCTACGCTCTTACGAGAATAGTTTGCCGATCGCGCGGAGGCTCGCCGCCCTGGCGCCCACGGACAGGGTCTTCCAAGAAGACCTTGCCATCACCCTACGCCGCATCGCCGAATTGCGCGCTAAGCTGGCTTGAGCACCGCGACGTGCACGATAACCCATTCCGCGCGCAAGGCTCCAGCTCGGTCGCAAGAGCAGCAGGCTGAAGGGCCACAATCTCCAAGCGCTCATCGCGAAGAGCAGACGCATCAAGCTCGTCTACCCCGCGCTCTTCAACCGACTGGGCAGCAGTTCGCCGCCGGTGCGCAGGATCGGATAGGCCGCCGCCTCCACCAAGTGCGAGTTGATCCGCTTCAGGTCGCGCAGGGCGTCCAGGTGCAGGGAGCTGGTCTCGACGGTGCGGGCGTTGCCGGACCGCAGGCGTTCGAAGTGCGCGGCCACGCCTTCGGCCTCGATCTCGCGGAACGCCTCTTTCTCCGCGACCAGCGCCCGCGCGGTCGCCGGATCGCGGTTCAGGAACAGCGAGGCCGCCAGCCGCACGTTGGCGATGAGCCGGTCGACCAGCCGCACCAGCTCGGCCTCGCCTTCGGGCGAGAACGACACGCCCCGGCTCTGCCTGCGCTCGGCCACGCTCAGCAGGTCGCGCGAGATCAGGTCGCCGGCGTGTTCCAGGTTCACCGCGAACATCAGCACCTCGGTCTGCCGTTCCACATCGCCCGGCTGCTGCAGCGCCGGCGGGATCGCCAGGACGTAGCCCTTGATGGCGCTGTTCAGCCCGTCGAGCACGTCGTCCAGCTGCTGGGTCGTGGTGATCGGGCCGCGCTTGTCGGTCTGCAGCGCCTCGCGAAGGCCCTTCAGCATCCCCTCGATGGTGTCGGCCATCCGCAGCGCCTCGCGGGTCGCCAGCGCCAGCGCCACGGAGGGCGTCTCCCGCGCCTGGGGATCGAGGTAGATCGGCGAGCCGGGCCTGGCTTCGGCGGCGGGACTGGGCAGCAGGCGCTTGATCAGGTCGGCGTAGGACCGCAGGAACGGCAGGAAGGCCAGCGCCAGCGCCAGGTTGAACAGCGTGTGGAAGTTGGCCAGCGCCCGACCGGGGTCGGGGCCCAGGCGCGCGACGTAGGGCGCGGCCCACGTGAAGGCCATCATCACCAGTGACAGGCCCACCAGCCGGTTCAGGAAGTTGCCCAGCGGCAGGCGGCGGCTGGCGGGGTCAGCGCCGGAACCTCCCTCCAGCAGCGGGTTGATCGCCGAGCCCAGGTTCGCGCCCAGCACCAGGGCCACACCGGTCTCCACCCCCACCACGCCCTTCGCCGCCAGCGACATGGCCAGGAGCACCGTGACCACGCTGGAGTGCGCCGCCCAGGTCAGGAGCGCCGCGGCGGCCACCACCAACGGCGTATAGGCCCCGAGTTCGCGCAGCACCTCGCCCACGCCCGGCCGCGCCACCAGCGGCTCCAGCAGCGCCAGGAACTGGTGCAGCGACATCAGCACAAGGCCCAGGCCGATCAGGACGCGCCCGAAGTCGTGCGGCCGGTCCTGCCAGCGCCGAAACAGGGTCACGCCGGCCAGCACGAGGATCGGCGCAAGGACTGTCACGTCGAACGACAGCGCCTGCACCACCAGCGACGAGCCGACGTTGGCGCCCAGCATCACCGCCAGCGCCGGGGCCAGCTCCACCAGCCCGCCCGCGGAGAAGGCGGTCAGCATCAGCGCCGTGGCCGTGCTGCTCTGCACGGCCACCGTCACAACCGTCCCGGCCGCGAAAGCGCGGAGGCGGTTGCGCAGCGCGCCCGCCAGGAAGTGCCGCAGCTTCGGCCCGAAGGTGCGCTGCACGCCGGTCTGCACCATGTGCACGCCCCACAGCAGCAGGGCGGCGAAGCCGGCGAGTTCCAGGATGAGGACAGTGGTGTCTATGGCGGTCGCGCCTCCAGACGGCGCATAAGGCGACGTCCGGCCGCCCGCATCAACCCCGGAAGCGGATCGTCACCTTCAACCCTGGCGCGGCGTCCTCCAGGCGCAGATCGGCGTCATGCCGCTCGGCCGCCGCGGCCACCAGGCTGAGGCCCAGCCCGAACCCGGCCGCCTCGCCTCGCCCACCGCGGTAGAACCGCTCCAGCACCCGCCCACGCTCCTCGGGCGACACGCCGGGGCCGGTGTCGGCCACCGACACCTCGACGCCGCCGCCCCGCGGACGGCCTTCCAGGCAGATCGCCCCGCCCGGCGGCGTGAACTTGATGGCGTTGTCCAGCAGGTTGCTCACCATCTGGAACACCAGGTCGCGGTCGCCGTGGATCGACAGGTCCGGCGCGATGCGGGTGATGAAGCCCAGCGGACGGTCCTCGGCGGCCGGCCGATGCAGCTCGACGACATCCTCCAGGATGCGGGAGAGGTCGATCGGCCGGTAGGCCTCCTTCTGTCCGCTCTGCAGTCGGGCGATCCGCAGCAGGGCCTCGAACATCGACTGCAGGCGCTGGGCCTCCTCCAGCGCCGCGCCGGTGCGCTCGCGGACCTCGCCGGGATCGTCGGCCCCGGCCAGTTCCTCCAGCTCGGCGCGCAGGCGGGTCAGCGGCGTGCGCAACTCGTGGGCGATATTGTCCGAGACCCGGCTGATCGAGGCCACCAGCCCCTCGATCCGCGCCAGCATCTCGTTGAGCGTCGCCGAGAGCTGGTCGAAGTCATCGCCGCTGCCGTGCAGCGCCACCCGGCCCGACAGGTCTCCCGCGATCACCGCCCGCGCCGCGCGGTTGATCCGATCCAGCCGCTGCGAGACCGCATAGGTCATCACCAGGCCGCCCAGCACACTCAGCACCGCGCTCATGCCAGCGCCCCATGACAGGGCCTCGAAGATCAGGTCCTCGCGCTCGTCCAGGTCCTCGGTGTCCAGGCCCACCAGCAGGCGATAGCCGCCTGGCAGCGGCAGGTCGCGCACGACGGCCTCGTGCTCCTCCTCGGTCCCGGTCGCATAGGTGCCGAACTCGTAGCGCAGCCACTCGCGCCCGCCGGCCCGCGGCCAGTCGACCAGGTTCGCGGCCACCACCGCCCCGCCGGGCGCGGTCAGCACGTGGTACGGATATCGGGTCTTCGCCGTGGCGGCCGCCGCGCGCCGCTCCAGCGCCCGGATCAGGGCGTCGCGTCCCTGGGCGCGGTAGAGGGCCGCCAGGGCGTCGCTGTCGCGGCGGATCTGCGCCTCGACCTGCCGCAACGGCCTCCAGACGCCGCCCACATAGGTCACGCCCAGCATCAGCCCCACCGAGCCGCAGAACAGGGCCATGTAGACCAGCGTCAGCCGCAGCGTCAGGCTGCGCAGGAAGCGGGGCCAGCTCATGCGGCGCGCAGGCTGTAGCCCATGCCCCGGACCGTCTGGAGCAGCGGCGGCTCGAAGTCCTTGTCGATCTTGGCCCGCAGCCGGCTCACGTGCTGGTCGATGATGTTGGTCTGCGGGTCGAAATTGTAGTCCCAGACCGCCTCTAGCAGCATCGAGCGGCTGACCACGCGGCCGGCGTTGCGCAGCAGGTATTCCAGCAGCGCGAACTCCCGCGTCGTCAGCTCGATCGGCTGGCCGCGCCGGGTCACCGTGCGGCTGAGCAGGTTCATCTGCAGGTCGGCCAGGCCGAGCTCGGTGGTCTCCTGCACCACCCCCTTGCGCCGGCTCAGCGCCTCGACCCGGGCCAGCAGTTCGGAGAAGGCGAAGGGCTTGGTCAGGTAGTCGTCGCCGCCGGCCCTGAGACCCTTCACCCGGTTGTCCACGTCGCCCAGCGCCGAGAGGATCAGCACCGGAGTCGAGTCTCCGGCCGCCCGCATGGTCTGCAGGATCTTCAGCCCATCGACGTTGGGCAGCATGCGGTCGAGGACGATGACGTCGTAAGTCTCGGCCGCCACCTGGAACAGCGCCTGCCGCCCGTCGGCCACATGGTCGACCAGCCAGCCCTCGCCCTTCAGGCCCTTCACCAAATGGCCCGCGACCCGTTCGTCATCTTCCACGACCAGCACATGCATGCCTGGGGCTCGCTCCGGTCAGTCGCCGATCAGCGGCGTGATGGCGCCGGTGCGCACGTCGACCAGCACGTCGCGGTCCTGGGCGCCGACCAGCTCGACCTCGTAGTAGTGCCGCCCGCCGCGGCGCTCCAGCCCGATCTCGGCGACCTTGCCCCTGGTGGCTTCCTCGACCATGGCGATGGTCTGGGTCAGCGTCCTGGGCGCGGTCTGGGCGGCCTTCAGGTGTTCGCCCACGATCGGCAGCCGGGCCTTGATGGGCTTGGAGTGGCGCACGACCTTGCCGGTGTTGGCGTCGATCAACGCCTCGATCGGCTTGCCGTCCTTCACCAGGCTCACCTCGTAGACCATGTCGCCCAGGTCCATGTCGAACTCGGCGTCATAGGCCCGCGCCTGGAACTGGCTCTCGGCCGCGGCGACCGCCTGCGCCAGGGTGATCTTGGGCCGCGTCACCTGGGCCACGGCCGGGGCGGAAACCACGGTCGCCGCGGCGGCGGCCAGGAAGAGGGTGCGAATGTTCATCTCGATACTCCGTCTGCGTCCCCCGCATCGGAGGCTTGGATAGCCGCGCAAGGTGGCCGCCCCCTTCGGCCCGCATTTGAATTTCGTCATGTTCGCGTCGCCGCGCCGGAACGGTTGCCTTCGCCCCGGTTCGGCGCTCAGTTGGGCAAAACACCGAGGGGAGAGACGGCTATGGGCGGACGCGGCGTGGACCGTCGCGGCGTGCTGGGCGCTGCGGGCGTGGGCGGGCTGATGACGGCGGCGGGCGTGCGCGAGGCCGCGGCCAAGCCGGGCGGCTCGGGCGGCGCAAGCCGACTCTCCACCCCGCCCGAGGCGGTCGTCGAGACGAAATCCGGCAAGGTGCGCGGCGCGGTCCGCGACGGGGTCTTCACGTTCAAGGGCATCCCCTACGGCGCCGACACCGGCGGCGCGGCCCGTTTCCTGCCGCCCGCGCCCGTGAAGCCGTGGACCGGGGTGAAGGCCGCCCTCGCCTACGGCCCCTGCTGCCCGCAGGTGGTGCGCGGCGGCTGGCAGAGCCCCGAGACCGCCTTCATCTACGACTGGGACGATGGCTTCCCCGGTGAGGACTGCCTGCGGCTCAACGTCTGGACGCCGGGCCTGTCGGGCAAGGCGCGTCCGGTGATGTTCTGGATCCACGGCGGCGGCTATGAGGCCGGCTCGTCGCAGGAGCTGCCGGCCTACGACGGCGAGCGGCTGGCCCGGCGCGGCGACGTGGTCTTCGTCTCGGTGAACCACCGCCTGGGCCCGTTCGGCTTCCTCGACCTCTCCGAACTGGGCGGCGACCACTACGGCCTCTCGGCCAACGCCGGCATGCTCGACCTGGTGGCCGCGCTGGAATGGGTGAAGGCCAATATCGCGGCCTTCGGCGGCGATCCCGGCAACGTCACCATCTTCGGCCAGTCGGGCGGCGGGGCGAAGGTCTCGAACCTGATGGCCATGCCCTCGGCCAAGGGCCTGTTCCACAAGGCCATCGTGCAAAGCGGCTCGCTGCTCGACCTCGGCGACACCGCCCGCTCGCGCCTGCTGGCCCGCGAGGTGCTGAAGGCCCTGAACCTCACCGACGCCTCGAAGCTGGCGACGGTTCCGGCGGCCGACCTCGTGGCCGCGGGCGTCACGGCGGGCAAGGCCATGCCCAAGGGGCCCAAGGACCGCATTAACATGACCTGGCAGCCCACCAGCGACGGCCAGGCGATCCCGCTCTCCACCTGGAGCCCCGGCGCGCCGCAGATCTCGGCCGACGTGCCCATGATCATCGGGGCCACGCTCAACGAGTTCGCCCCCAGCCTGGGCAACCCCGCCGCCGAGGACATGGACGAGGCCGCCGCCAAGGGCATGGCCATGGGGATCGCCGGCGTCTCGCAGGCCGCCTGGGACGCCTACCGCACGGCCTGGCCGAAGGCGAAGCCGGTCGAGGTGGCCTCCATCGTCGTCTCGTCGCGCTTCGGCGCCCCGGCCTTCACCCAGGCCCAGCGCAAGGCGGCGCTGGAACGCGGCAAGGTCTGGCTCTACCGTTTCGACTACAACTCCGGCGTACTCGACGGCCGGGCGCGGGCCTTCCACTGCTCGGAGATGGCCTACGCCTTCGACAACGTCGACCGCTGCCTGAACGCCACCACCGGCTCGCCCGAGGCCCGGGCGCTGTCGGCGAAGATGGCCGACGCCTGGCTGGCCTTCGCCCGCACCGGGGACCCCAACCACAAGGGCCTTACCGCCTGGCCCGCCGCCACGGCGACGACCGCGCCCACCATGATCTTCGACGCGACGTGCCGCGTCTTGGAGAACCCCGAAGCCAAGGCTCGGGCCGCGCTCAGCGCATAGCGTAGTCCTCCCGACGGACGTTCGAAGCGTCTGTGCGGGCCGGAAAGCAGACTTCACCTCCCCCGCGCAGCGGCGGGAGGTAAGATGCCTCGCTCCATCAGGCACGACCTAGTCGCCGGCCGTCCCGTCGCGCTAGACGTCAGCCATGTCCGCGTTCGGCGCCCATGACCTCCTCGACTGCTACGCCCGGGGCGTCTTCCCCATGGCCGACGCCCGCGAGGACGCCCGCGTCTTCCTGATCGACCCCGAGCGGCGCGGCGTGATTCCGCTGGACCGCTTCCACGTCTCGCGTCGGCTCGCCCGGACGGTGCGCGGCGATGCGTTCGAGGTGCGGTTCGACACGGCCTTTCACCGGGTCGTGCTGGAGTGCGCTGCCGCCGAGCCGGGGCGGATGGAGACCTGGATCAACCAGCCCATCGAGGACCTCTACCTCCAGCTCCACGCGGTCGGCCACGCCCACAGCGTCGAGTGCTGGCAGGACGGCGAGCTGGTGGGCGGGCTCTACGGCGTCTCCCTCAATGGGGCGTTCTTCGGCGAGAGCATGTTCTCGCGCCGCCGCGACGCGTCGAAGGTGGCGCTGGTCCACCTGGTCGCGCGCCTCATCGCCGGCGGTTTCGTCCTGCTGGACGCCCAGTTCATGACCGATCATCTGGAGCAGTTCGGCGCAGAGGAGATCAGCCGCGCGGCCTATCACCGGCGGCTGAAGCAGGCGCTGGAGGTGCAGGCCCGGTTCTACGTGGGCGGGTTGGCCGGCGGCGCCTCGGGCGTCGGCGCGGCCTTAGGCGCAGGCGCGGCGGCCGCCTTGGGCTCGGGCGTCACCGACGGCGCGGCGGCCTTCGACGGTGGCGCGGCGGACGGCGCGGCCTTGGGTAGTTCCAGCAGCTTGGGCTCGGCGGTCTCCGGCGCCTTGGCCGCGGGGGCCCTGACAGGCGTCGCCGAGGCCACGGCCGGCGCGGGCGCGGCGGCCCTGCAGCTGATCGCCCAGGCGTCGTAGGTGGCGTGCTCCACCGGGTTCAGGCCCGGCGAGGAGGCGAACATCCAGCCCTTGAACGCCTGGCGCGGCGGCGGCGTGGGCCGTCCCGGCTGCGGGCGGGGCTGCGAATCGATGGTCAGGTAGACGATCGCGTCCTCGATCGCCTCGTCCGGCGCCGAGCGCTCGCAGGCGCGCACCGTGAACACCAGACCCTTCCAGCGCACCGGCTGGCCGACGGCGGCTTCGAACCGCAACGTCTCGGCGGTGACCTTGTCCAGCGCCTGCAGCACCGCGACGTTGTAGCGGGCGCGGCGGATCGGAGCGGCCACGGGTTTCTCGGCGACCTGCTCCTTGGGCGCGGCGGCGGGCGCCACGTCCTCGGCCTTCAGCGGCGGGGTGGCGGCGGGCGCCGGTGCGCTCACCGCGGCGGGCGGCGCTTCCTCGGGCGGTCCGGCGACCGGCGCGACCGGAGCCGGCGTCGCCGCGGGGGCTGGAGCCGGCGCGGGCGGCGCGGTGGGCTGGGCCGCGACCATGCCGGTCAGCGCCGCGCCCAGCGCGACACCGAGACCGGCGCGATGAAGGATATGGCTCGGGGTGCGGCGCGGGCCCACGGCTATTCCGGGGTCCAGGCCTCGTAGTCGCCGGTCGCGCGCTGGCGGTCGCCGCCGCGCGAGATCGCGCCCTTGGGCCGGCGGGCGTAGATGGTGCCCGTGAGGTTGGGGATGTGTTCCTTCTCCCAGGCCTTCACCTGGAACGGCTCGACCGTCGGCGGCTCGTCGAAGGTGTAGTGCAGCCACCCGTGCCAGTCGGGGGTCACCTTCGAGGCGTCGGCATAGCCCTTGTAGACCACCCAGCGGCGCTTGCGGCCCTTGTCGTAGGCGTCGTGGTCGTCGCGGGCCTCGTAGTACTTGTTGCCCAGCTCGTCCTGGCCGACGAAGCGGCCGCGACGGGAGATGGTGAAGTGGATGCCGGTCGTGGCGCCGTTCCACCAGGTGAAGATCGTCTTCAGGACGGACAAATCAGGGCTCTCGAGGCTCGAAATTCGGCCGGACTATAGGCGGGCGCCCCCGCACCGTCCAGCGCGGCCCGAAACCGCATTCGCCAGCAATATGTTGGGGATGAACGGGGTTCCACACCCAACATCTATTGCTTGGGCCCCTCGGCGACGCCTAGGCTCGGGCGTCAGGGAGTCGAGCCGCATCATGACCGAGACGTCGCGCGCGGGAATCGAGGGGCGCATCCTGGAGCTGGGCGACCGCCTGGTCGAGGTCGAGGCGCCCGCCCACTTCACCAATGCGCGCGTCGAGGCCTGGATCGACTGGGCCAGCGGGCGGACCGATCTCGCGGCCGCTATCCTGCAGTACGCCTACGACCTAGCCGGCAAGGCCCAGGCGCGCGGCCTGGCCAAGGACCTGAAGGGCCGCACCAAGTTCCGCGAGGCGATCACCGAGGCCATGCTGCTGGGCGCCGTCGCCCTGAAGCCGGCCGGCGCCCCGCTGACGGCCCTGCCCGCCGGCGCGGCGGCCCTCGACGCCCTGGTCGCCGCCCATCGTGGCCGCGAGGCCGCCGAGGCCACGGCCGAGCTGCTGGGCCTGCGCCTCCAGGCGGTGATGGACTCGGTGCTCCGTTGCGAGGGCGACGCCGAGGCCTGCGCCGACCCCGCCCGCAACACCAGCCTGGCCCGCGCCGCCGAGGGCGCCCGCGCCGTGGGCGCGTCCGACGCCATGATCCTCGAGGCCGTCGCCCTGGCCCGCGCCGGCGAGTCCGGGTGGCTGTCCGCGCCTGTCGCGCCCGCCGACCGCACGCCCGTCGTGGCCGAGGGCCGCTACGCCGCCGCAGCCGCGCGCGCGGCCTGGACCACCGGCCGCGTGATCGCCGCCCCGGACGCGACCGCCGCCTCCGTCATCGCCGAGGCCGCCGCCCTGCCCGCCGCCGGCGTGGAGCTGATGGCCTTCTGGCGGGACGACGCCTTCGACGACGCGGCCTTCGCCGAGACCGTCCGCCTGGCCGCCACAGCGGCCGCCGCCGAGGCCGAGGGGCCGGTGCGCCTGGCCCTGGGCGGCCTGGGCGATTGGTTGGTCGCCCACGGCTTCGACTACGACGGCGACGAGGCCCGCCAGGCCGCCGGCAACCTCTTCCAGGCCGCGCGCGGAGCCCTGGAGGACCTGGACCTCGACGTCCGCCTGGGCCTCCTCGACGACCGCGACCTGGCGCTGCGCCTCGGCGCGCGCCTGGACGCCGCCCCGTGGGCCGGCCCGGTCACCGTGGCCGAGACCGCGGACGGCGAGACCGTGCGCGTGCTTTCCGAGGCCGCCATCCTGGCCATCGCCGCCACCGGCGCCGACCTCGCCGCCACGCGCGACGCCCTCCTTGGTCACCGCAGCCTCGCCGACGCACCCGGCGTCTCGGCCCAGGCCCTGACCGCTCGCGGCTTCACCAGCCTGGAGATCGCCGCCGCCGAGGCCGAGTTCCCGTTCGTGACCAGCCTGGCCCGCGCCTTCGCGCCGCATGTGGTGGGCGAAGGCTTCCTGCGCGACGTCCTGGGCGCCACGTCGGCCCAGCTGGCCGACCCGAACCTCGACGTCCTGGCGCTGGCCGGCTTCAGCGCCGAGGAGGTGGCCGAGGCCGAGGCCCACGCCCTGGGCGCCGGCGGCCTGGCCGAGGCTGCGTTCCTCACCGAGGACCAGCGCCGCGTCCTGCGCGGCCCCGCCGACCTGCCGGCCGCCGCCGAGGCCGCCATGCTGGCCGCGCTCGCGCCCGTGCTCGACATCCCGCCGGTGCTGAACGTCGTCCTGCCGTGGGACGCCGCCATCACCGACGTGGCCGACCTGATCGAGGCCTGCGAGACCGCCGTGCGCGTCCGCCGCGCCGCGCCGCCCGCCCAGCTGTCGCTCGAAATCCCCACGGTGGCCGAGCTCACGGTCCGCCCGCCGCCCCCGACCGAGGACCAGCCGACCCAGGAGCGCATCGTCGAGCGGATCGTCGAACGCGACCGCACCCGCCAGAAGCTGCCCGACCGCCGCAAGGGCTACATCCAGAAGGCCAGTGTCGGCGGCCACAAGGTCTACCTGCACACCGGCGAGTACGACGACGGCCAGCTGGGCGAGATCTTCATCGACATGCACAAGGAAGGCGCGGCCTTCCGCTCGCTGATGAATAACTTCGCCATCGCGATCTCCATCGGCCTGCAATACGGCGTGCCGCTGGACGAGTTCGTTGACGCCTTCGTCTTCACCCGCTTCGAGCCGGCCGGCGAGGTCACCGGCAACGACACCGTGAAGTCGGCGACCTCGATCCTGGACTACATCTTCCGCGAACTGGGCATCAGCTACCTGGGCCGGAACGAGCTCGCCAGCGCCGATCCGGCGGGCCTGAACGCCGACGGCCTGGGCCGGGGCAAGGCCGACGCCGCCGACGCCGGTGCGGCGGAAGAGCCCCAGCCGCAGCCCGCCTCGCGCTTCATCTCTCGCGGCTTCGCCCGCGGGGCCGCGCCCGACAACCTGGTGTTCCTGCCGTCCGCCAACCGCGCCGGCGGACCGGCCGCCTTCGCCGCCGCCGAGGTCTGCGCGGCCTGCGGCGACATCGCCGTGGTGAGGAAGGGCCAGGCCCTGATCTGCGAGACCTGCGGGGCCCGCGCGGGCCGTCTGCCCGAGGATCAAACGGGTTAGAACGTCGCACCTAAGCCGTTCGAAGTTACCGCGATTTAAGTGGCGCCTCCGGGCCTATGCAGGCAGATGTGACAGCGGGGCTGCAACCATTTGCCCAAGGAACCACCCTGCTGATGTCGCGTAATTTCCGCCTTCTGACCGCCCTGGCCGCCGTCCTCGCGATCGCCCCGATCGCCGGCCGCGCCGTGGCCGGTGAGAAGGAGGTCCGCCGCCAGGACTCGTTCGGCGGCTCGTGCGTGAAGTGCGAACTGTCCGGCCGCAACATGTCCGGCGCCCGCATCATCGGCGCCAACTTCTCGGGCGCCATGCTGGTCGGCGCCAACCTGCGCGACGCCAAGTTCCACGCCTCGGTCTTCGCCGGAGCCGACCTCACCAAGGCCGATCTCTCGGACGCCTCGATGAGTGGCGCGAACTTCTCCGGCGCCAATCTCACCAGCGCCAAGATGCGCTCGACCGAGGCCAACGGCGTGATGTTCGGCGCCGCCAACCTGAGCCGCGCCGACCTCAGCGATGCCGAGGCGACCGGCGCAAACTTCCGCAAGGCGATCCTGATCAACGCCGTGATGCGTTCGGCCACCCTGCGCGGCGTGATGTTCGACAGCGCCGACCTGTCGCGCGCCACGCTCACCGACATCGAGGCCCAGGGCGCGAACTTCAATCGCGCGCGCTTGGCGGGCACGAACCTGCGCTCGGCAGACCTGCAGGGCGCAGTCTTCACCAGGGCCGAGGCCAACGGCGCCATGTTCCAGGACGCCGACCTCACGGCCGCATCGCTGAACTACGCCACCTTCACTCAGGCCTCGTTCCGCTCGGCCGATCTCAGCAACGCCAACCTGATGGGGTCCGACTTCGACGGCGCCGACTTCCGCGACGCCGACCTCTCGCATGCCATGCTGCAGGGCGCCGACCTGTCGAACGCGCGCGGCCTCAATCAGGACCAGCTCGACGAAGCCTGTGGCGACAGCCGCACCAGGATCCCGCGCGGCCTGACGATCCGCGGCTGCAACGGCGTGCGCCTGATCATGCGGCCCGACGTCCCCCGTCCGGCCATGCGCATGGTTCCGGCCGTTCCCGCGGCCCCGCCGGCGCCCCCGGCCCCGCCCGCCGAGCCCCGCTACCTGACCCACATCGAGCGCTGACACCCGTCCTTCTCCCCCTGCGGGAGAAGGTGGCTCGCGAAGCGAGACGGATGAGGGGTTGCGCTCGGCTATCCGCGCCATGCATCGCAAACACGAAGAAGGGCCATCACGGACATGCCGTGCGACCCCTCATCCGTCGGCTGCGCCGACACCTTCTCCCGCAAGGGGAGAAGGATGTGTGCTCTTTGGGCTCAGCCGGCCTTGATCGGCGACGCGAGGCGGATGTGCAGTTCTTTCAGCTGCTTGTCCTGGACTTCTGAGGGCGCGTTCATCATCAGGTCCTGCCCCTGCTGGTTCAGCGGGAAGGCGATGACCTCGCGGATCGCGACCTGGCCGGCCAGCAGCATGACGATCCGGTCGATGCCGGGCGCCAGGCCGCCGTGCGGCGGAGCGCCGTGCCGGAAGGCGTTCAGCATGCCGCCGAACTGCTCCTCGACCACTTCCGGCCCGTAGCCGGCGGTGGCGAAGGCCTTAAGCATGATCTCCGGCAGGTGGTTCCGGATCGCGCCCGAGCAGAGTTCGTAGCCGTTGCAGACGATGTCGTACTGGTAGGCCAGGATATCCAGCGGATCCTTGGTCTCCAGCGCTTCCAGCTCGCCCTGCGGCATCGAGAACGGGTTGTGGCTGAAGTCGACCTGGCCGGTCTCCTCGTTCAGCTCGAACATCGGGAAGTCGACGATCCAGCAGAAGTCGAAGCGGTTCTCGTCCACCAGCTTCAGATCGGTCCCGACCTTGGTCCGCGCATTGCCGGCGAACTTGTAGAAGACCTTCGGATCGCCCGCGACGAAGAACGCCGCGTCGCCCTGGCCCAGGCCCAGCTGGCCCATGACCGCGTCGGTCTTCTCCGCGCCCAGGTTCTTGGCGATCGGGCCGCCCCAGCCACCCTGGTCGTCGGACCAGAAGATGTAGCCCAGGCCGGGTTGCCCTTCGCCCTGCGCCCACGAGTTCATGCGGTCGCAGAACGCTCTGGAGCCGCCGCCCTTCGCCGGGATCGCCCAGACGGCGTTCTTGGCGTCTTCCAGGATGCGGGCGAACAGGCCGAAGCCGCCGCCGCGGAAGTGGTCCGAGACCGCCTGCATCTCGATCGGGTTGCGCAGGTCGGGCTTGTCGGTGCCGTACTTGCCGATGCTCTCCCGGTACGGGATGCGCGGGAACGGGTACGGCGTCACCGGCTTGCCGTCGGCGAACTCCTCGAACACGCCGTGCATCACCGGCTCGATGGCCGCGAACACGTCTTCCTGGGTGACGAAGCTCATCTCGACGTCGAGCTGGTAGAACTCCAGCGAACGGTCGGCGCGCAGGTCCTCGTCGCGGAAGCATGGCGCGATCTGGAAGTAGCGGTCGAAGCCCGAGACCATCAGCAGCTGCTTGAACTGCTGCGGCGCCTGCGGCAGCGCGTAGAATTTCGTCGGGTGCAGCCGCGACGGCACCAGGAAGTCGCGCGCGCCTTCCGGCGAACTGGCCGTCAGGATCGGCGTCTGGAACTCCAGGAAGCCCTGCCCGATCATCCGGTTACGGATCGAATGGATCACCTTCGAGCGCAGGACGATGTTCTTGTGCAGCGTCTCGCGGCGCAGGTCGAGGTGGCGGTTCTTGAGGCGAATCTCTTCCGGATAGTCGGGCTCGCCGAAGACGGGCAGCGGCAACTCGTCGGCCTTCGACAGGACGACGACCTCCTTCACCTTCAGCTCGATCTCACCGGTCGGCAGGTTCGGGTTCACCGTGTCGGCCGAACGGGCGACCACTTCGCCGTCCACGCGGATCACGCTCTCGGCGCGCAGGTGCTCGACCACGTCGAAGCCCGGCGTGCCAGGGCTGAGGACGAGCTGCGTCAGGCCGTAGTGGTCGCGCAGGTCGATGAAGATCAGGCCGCCGTGATCGCGCTTACGGTGGATCCAGCCCGAAAGCCGGGCGGTCTTGCCGGTGTCGGCGGCGCGAAGCGCGCCGCAGGTGTGGGTGCGGTAGGCGTGCATGTCTCGGGAAATCGGGGTGTTTTACGAGGCGCGGAAGGGCGCATGTAGGGCCGCGAAAGTCAAGGCGCAGGGCGCTTGACTCCGAGGCCGGGCGGCCCTCCCATCCCGCGGTCTGTGCGGGGATTTCCAGTGAACAAAGCCCTCGGCGTCGCGCTCGCGGCGCTCGCCAGCGCAAGCCTTGCCGCCTGCGCCACCACCACGCCGTCTAAGCCGGCTGCCGGCAAGAGCCCGCCGCCCGCCGCGCCCAGCCAGCCCGCCGCGCCGCTGCCCAGGGGCCTCGACCCGGCGGCCAACAAGGACCCCTTCCCGTCCACCTACCGCCCCCTGCCCGGCCGCAACCTGGCCCTGGTGGGCGCAACGGTGCTGACCGGCACGGGCGCACAGGTCGACAACGGCACGGTGCTGATCAAGGACGGCCGGATCGCCGCGGTCGGCGCGGGCATCGCCGTTCCCGCCGGCTACGAGACCGTCGACGCCCGCGGCAAGTGGGTCACGCCCGGCCTGATCGACACCCACTCGCACCTGGGCGTCTATCCTTCGCCCGAGGTCCAGGCCCACTCCGACGGCAACGAGGCGACCGATCCCAACACCGCCCAGGTCTGGGCCGAGCACTCGGTCTGGCCGCAGGACCCTGGCTTCAACCTGGCCCGCGCCGGCGGCGTCACCACCCTGCTGGTCCTGCCCGGCTCGGCCAACCTGTTCGGCGGCCGCGGCGTCACCCTGCGCAACGTGCCGGGCCGCACGGTCCAGGACATGAAGTTCCCGGGCGCGCCCTACACGCTGAAGATGGCCTGCGGCGAGAACCCCAAGCGCGTCTACGGCTCCAAGAACCGCGCACCGTCCACGCGCATGGGCAATGTGGCCGGCTACCGCGCCGCGTGGATCAACGCCGCCGACTACATGCGCAAGTGGGACGACTACCGCGCCAAGGTCGCCAAGGGCGACAAGGCCGACCCGCCCAAGCGCGATCTGCAGCTCGACACCCTGGTGGGCGTGCTGAAGGGCGAGATCCTGGTCGAGAACCACTGCTACCGGGCCGACGAGATGGCCCAGATGATCGATATCTCGAAGGAGTTCGGCTACCGCATCACCGCCTTCCACCACACGGTCGAGGCCTACAAGATCGCCGACCTGCTGGCCAAGAACGACATCTGCGTCGCCACCTGGACCAACTGGTGGGGCTCCAAGCTGGAGATGAACGACTCGGTCGAGGCCAACGTCCCGCTGGTCGAGGCGGCCGGCGGCTGCGCTATCATCAAGTCCGACGACCCCGACCTGATCCAGCGCCTGAACCAAGAAGCCGCCGAGGCCATGGCCGCCGGCCGCGCCATCGGCCTGCAGATCACCGAGGCCCAGGCCATCCGCTGGATCACCGCCAACCCCGCCAAGGCGCTGGGCGTCTCGGCCGAGGTCGGCACGCTGGAGCCCGGCAAGCGCGGCGACGTCACGCTCTGGGACGGCAATCCGTTCTCGATCTACACGCGCGCCCAGCGGGTCTGGATCGACGGCGGCCTGGCCTACGACCGCACCGATCCGCGTTTCCAAGCGAAGTCCGACTTCGAACTCGGCCAGGAGAGCCGCCGATGATCCGCCGCCTCGCCGCGCTGCTGGCCGCCACGGCCCTCGTCACCGCGACGGGCGCGCACGCCGCCACCGTCGCCATCGTCAACGCCCGCATCCTCAATCCCGGCGCGGCCCAGCCGGTGGACGGCTCGGTCGTGGTCCGCGACGGCAAGATCGTCGCCGTCGGCGCCAATGTCGCCACGCCGGCCGGCGCACAGGTCGTCGACGCCAAGGGCGGTATCGTCACGCCGGGCCTCGTCGCCGTGAACAGCATGCTGGGAGCCGTCGAGGTCTCGGCCGTCGGCGACGACCTCGATGTCAACACCCCGGACCTGGGCGCGGCCTTCGACGTCCAGTACGCGCTGAACCCCGACTCCGTGGTGATCCCAGTCGCCCGCCTGGGCGGCATCACCAGCGCTGTTGTCACACCCCGCGCCGAGGGCGGCCAGGGCGGCGCGAGCCTCGACCACGACGACAGCGGCTCGGAAGCGACCTCGGGCGCGCCCGCCTCCGAGAACGCCCACCACCTGTTCGCCGGCCAGGCCGCGGTGATCCAGCTCGCCCGCGCCTCCGACATGCTGCTGAAGCCCAAGGTCGCCATGGTCAGCCCGTTCGGCGACGCCGGCGCCAAGGTGGCCGGCGGCGCGCGCGGCGCCGAGTTCGTGCTGCTGAAGGAGGCCCTGGACGACGTCCGCGCCTATCAGCGCAACCGCGCCGCCTACGAGCGCGCGGGTTACCGCGACCTGTCGCTGTCGCGCGCCGACCTCGAGGCGCTGATCCCGGTCGTGAACGGCCAGATGCCCCTTGTCGCGGTCGCCAACCGCGCCTCCGACATCCGCGCAGTGCTGAAGCTCGCCAAGGACGAGAAGATCAAGCTGGTCCTCTCCGGCGCCGCCGAGGCCTGGCGCGTCGCCCCCGAGATCGCCGCGGCCGGCGTCCCGGTAATCCTGAACCCCGTCCTCGACCGCCCCACCAGCTTCGAGACCCTGGGCGCCACGCTCGAGAACGCCGCGCGCCTGGAGGCCGCCGGCGTCACCGTCGCCATCGAGGGCAACTCGGGCGCCCACCGCGCCCACGAGATGCGCTACAACGCCGGCATCGCCGTCGCCAACGGCATGACCAAGGGCGGCGCGCTCGCGGCCGTCACGATCAATCCGGCGAAGATCTTCGGCGTCGCCAACCGCGTGGGCTCGCTCGAGCCTGGCAAGGACGCCGACCTAGTCGTCTGGTCGGGCGACCCCTTCGAGCCGCTCTCGAAGCCGCAGCTGGTCCTCATCCGCGGCGAGGCTCAACCCCTGCGCTCCCGCCAGCTCGACCTGCGCGACCGCTACAAGGACCTCAACCGGCCGATGCCGCCGGGGTATTCGTACTGAGCCTTTCCCTCCCCTCTATGGGGAGGGTGGCGAGAGAAGCGAGACGGGTGGGGAAGTCACGACCGGGTGCCGAGCCTGATCCTTGCTTCCCCACCCGTCTGCTCGCTGCGCTCGCAGCCACCCTCCCCATAAAGGGGAGGGAAAGCGGGCGCCCTACTTCTCAGGGTTCACCAGGGCCTGGTAGGTCAGCGTCCGGGCCATGGCGCCCAGATCGTCGCCGCCGGTGCCGCCCAGGCGCTGGACCATGCCCACGAAGATCACGTCGTTGGTCGGGTCCACCCAGAACCAGGTGCCGGCGGCGCCGCCCCAGCTCATCGAGCCGTTGCCCTCCAGCGAGCCCGCGGCGCGGCCGTCCTTGATCACCATGAAGTCCAGGCCGAAGCCCACCGCGTCGTTGAAGCGGGCCACGCCGTTGCCGTTGGACGTGATCTTGGCGTCGTTGGTGATCACGTTCGTGCCCATCAGCTCCACCGAGGCCGGCGACAGGATGCGCACGCCGTCCAGTTCGCCCTTGTTGGCGATCATCTGGGCGAAGCGGGCATAGTCCATCGTCGTGCCCACCAGGCCGCCGCCGCCCGATTCCATGTTGGGCGGCGTCAGGTAGGTCGGCATCGGGTTGCCGAACAGGTTGACCGCCTCCTCGATCTTGCGGGTCTCGCGGTTGCCCACATAGACGGCGGCCAGGCGGCTGGCCTTGTCCGCCGGCACCATGAAGGCGGTGTCGTTCATCTTCAGTGGCTTGAAGATCCGCTCAGCCATGAACTGGCCCAGCGTCTGGCCCGAGATGCGCTCGACGATCGCACCCTGGATGTCGACGGCCGACGAGTAGCGCCACTGCGTCCCGGGCTGGAAGATCAGCGGGATCTGCGCCGTGCGATCGATCATGTCCTTCAGGCCGTTGGCGCCCAGGACGCCCTTCTCCCGGTACAGCTTGTCGACCGGATGCTCGTCCTGCAGGCCGTAGCCGAAGCCCGCCGTGTGGCTCATCACCTCGCGCATGGTCGGCGGACGCTTCATGTCCTCCAGCACCAGGGAGCCGTCCGGATTGACGGTCTTCACGACCTTCAGCGTCTTGAACTCGGGCACGTAACGGGTGACGGGGTCATCGAGCCGCCACTTGCCCTCCTCGAACAGGATCATCATGGCCACGCCGGTGATCGGCTTGGTCATGGAGTAGATGCGGAAGATCGAGTCCTCCTTCATCGGGGCGCCCGTCGCCAGGCTCTGCTTCCCGTAGGTCTTGAACTCGACGATCTTGCCGTGGCGCGCCAGCAGCGTGGTGGCGCCCGCCACCCGGCCCTGGGCCACCACGCCCGCCATGTAGGCGTCCAGCTTGGAGAGTCGGGCGCTGTCGAAGCCCACCGACTCGGGGCTGGCGGCCTTGCCGAGCGACGGGACTTTCGCGGCCGCGGCGGCCGGCTTCTTGGTCTGGGCGAAGGTCGCCGTGGCGGGCGTCAGCGCGATCGTGGCCGCGGTCAGCGCCAGCGCGAGCCGGCGGATGGTGCGAAGCATGGTGGGTCCCCTTCCCGAACAGTTGTTGGCTAGACCTTAGGGGGCGCGGTTTTCGGCGCAAGCGCGCGTGCGTTTCAGCGCGGCAATCCGTTACCCTTCCAGCAATGAAGCGACTCCTGATCGTCTGGCATTCGCGCACCGGCGCCGCCCGCGCCATGGCCGAGGCCGCCGCCCGTGGCGCTTCCGGCGAACCCGAGGTCGAGGTCCGCGTCCTGCCCGCCGACGAAGCCCAGGCCGCCGACCTGCTGGCCGCCGACGGCTACCTCTTCGCCTGCCCGGAGAACCTCGCCGCCATGTCGGGGGTGATGAAGGAGTTCTTCGACCGCAACTATTACGCCGTGCTGGACCGGTTGAACGGTCGCCCCTACGCCGCCCTGATCGCCGCCGGCAGCGACGGGACCGGCGCCGTGCGCCAGATGACCCGCATCTGCACGGGCTGGCGTCTGAAGCCCATCGCCGAGCCGCTGATCGTCGGGACCCACGCCCAGACGCCCGAAGCCATCACCGCCGAGAAGACCCTGGCGCCCGCCGACCTCCAGGCCTGCGCCGACCTGGGCGCCGGGCTCGCGGTCGGACTGGCGATGGGGGTGTTCTAGGGCGTACTCTCCCCACCATGGACGCGCGGACGCCCTTCCAGGTCGAGTCCCTGCCCGCCACCTTCGGCGCGACGGTCACCGGCCTGTCGCTGGCGACCCTCAATGCCGCCGACTTCGCCGCCCTCTACCGCACCTGGCTGGACTACGGCCTGCTGATCTTCCCGGGCCAGCACCTCACCGTCGAGCAGCAGGTGGCGTTCGCCCAGCGCTTCGGCCCGCTGGAGCTGGCCTTGATCCCGATCAGCAACGTCCGCGCCGACGGCACGGTCCGCCCGCCGGACGACGACTGGGTCCAGGTTCTGGTCGGCAACATGGGCTGGCACTGTGACAGCACCTATGTGCCGGTGCAGTCCAAGGGCGCGGTCTTCACCGCCCATGTGGTCCCGGCGCAGGGCGGCGAAACCGAGTGGGCGGACATGGCCGCCGCATGGGACGCGCTGTCGGCCGTCGACCAGGCCCGCATCGAGGGGCTCCGCGCCTATCACTCCCTGCGCCGCAGCCAGGCGAAGATCGGCCACGACTACCGCAAGGGCAGCGAGCATGGCGGCTACGGCGCCGACCAGGACCCGCCGCTACGGCCGCTGGTGAAGGTCCATCCCGAGACCGGCCGCCCGGCGCTGATGGTCGGCCGCCACGCCTACGGCATCCCCGGCCTCGCGCCCGCCGAATCCGAGGCCCTGCTGGACGATCTGCTCGACTTCGCCTGCCAGGCGCCGCGGGTCTGGCGTCACCACTGGACGCCCGGCGACGCCGTCATCTGGGACAACCGTCGGCTCAAGCACCGCGCCTGCCCCTGGGACCTGCGTGTCCCGCGGGTGATGTACCACTCGCGGATCGCCGGCGACCCGGCCACCGAGTTCGCCCCCAGCGCCTAGCGCGCTACTTCGCGGTCTTCACCTCGACCCGCTCGATCCGCCACCTGAGCTGCTCGGCCGTCGCGCCCGGCACGTTGTTGACCCGCCGCAGCACCGCCTTGCCCGAGGCGTGGTACTCGCCGCCGGTCGCATAGCGGCCGTACAGCACCACCGGCACGTCCACGTACAGCGACCCGGCCGCGCCCTCGACGGCGCCCGGCGCGCCGACCTGGGCGTGCAGGCTGGCGAAGGGCTTCAGGTCCTCGGTGTGGCCGTCGCGGCGCAGCTTCGCCGCCTCGGCGGTGCGGCCGCTCTCCACCAGCGCGTAGTAGGTCTCGACCACCGTGGCCGCGGCCTGGGCGCTGCCGACCTGCGCCGGCGTTTCGCTGAGCGGCGTGCGGTCGTCGGGCAGGCCGCCGGGCGTCCCGGGCGCGGGCGGCTCGACCGGCGCCTTGGGGGGTGGGAGACAGCTCACGCCGACCGCGCTGGCGATGTCCTCGCCGGGCTTCAGCGGCGCCAGCATCCCCTCGTCGCCCTTGGTCCACCACTGCAGGGCGTCGCCCACATAGCGCGCGCCGCTGCCCGAGCGGGCGATCTTCAGCACATGCATCGCGCCGCCGATCTGCAACTGGGCGGTGTCGCTGTCGGGATAGCGCGCGCTCACCGCCCGGCCGTCGGCGCAGGCGTAATGGACCCAGGGCGTGGCCGCGACGGTCTTCGGCGGCGGCGCCGGGGCGTCGGGTGCGGGCTCCCGCGAGCAGGCGGCCAGGAGGACGAGCGGCGGAAGGGCAAGGCAAAGCTTCATCATCCCCTCCCTAACGCGCGAAACGGTCAGGCGTCGCCTGCGGCCAGATCGCGCAGCCGTCCCGCCCGCCCCTTTTGATCTGGATCAAAGGCGCGCCCGCGCGCGGGCGATACGCCTCCCGACAAGAGGAGAGTCGCTATGCCCGCTGAAGCCGTCGTCATCGTCTCCGGCGTCGCCGTCATGTTCGGCCTGTTCATGGTCGTGCTGGGCGGCGTGTGGGTCTGGTCGAACCAGAAGCCGCGCTAGCGACCTGAAATTCCGGTTCGTCATGGCCCGGCTTGTCCGGGCCGCTCAGGATCGCCGGTGTCGCCGTCCCCTAAGGGCGTCGCCGCCGCGAGGCCCCCGTCCACGCGGAGATCCTGGGTCGCCCGGTCAAGCCGGGCGGTGACGATCTGGGGCGATAGGCGCGATCCCTACCCCTTCTTCATCCAGGGCTGCGACTTCGAGGCCGAACGCGCCGCGGCCGCGCGCTCGTTTTCCAGCCTGCGGCTCGGTGGTCCGCCCTTCGCCTGGGCCGCCTTCTTCAGGCGCAGCGCCCGCTGCATGGGCGTCTCGTCCTTGGGCGCCTCTTCTTCCTGGGGACGCGGGTCCTTGGGGTCCGCCATGCCGCTACTCCTTCAAGCTCGCGCAAGCCTATCCCGTACCGCGCGCTTGTCGCGCAATGATTGCGCTCGCCGAGAGGCTTGCTAGTCATGGCCCCAGCAAAGGGGCCTTCATGAAACTCAAGCTCGCCGCCGTCCTGCTCGCGTCCGTGGCCGTCGCGCCCGCCCTCGCCCAAGGACAGGGGACGGCGCCGCCCTCGCCCCAGCCGCCGGTGGCGAAGACGCAAGGCCCCGAGAACCAGGCCATCAAGCCCGAATCGGCGCCGGCCCAGCCCCAGGCGACCCCGCCCGCGGCGCCGGCCAAGCCCGCCAAGTGGGACGTCAACAATCCGCCCGGCGCGGTCGTCCGCCAGGTCCCGATCAGCGTGGACGAAGGCACCTGGATGAACGTCGACGTCAGCCCCGACGGCAAGGCGATCGCCTTCGACCTGCTCGGCGACATCTACGTCATGCCCATGGCCGGCGGGACGCCCCTCCGCATCGCCGAGGGCCTCGCCTGGGATGTCCAGCCGCGCTTCTCGCCCGACGGCAAGCGCATCGCCTTCACCTCCGACCGGGGCGGCGGCGACAACATCTGGATCATGAACGCCGACGGCTCCGACAAGCGCCAAGTGACCAAGGAGGACTTCCGCCTCCTCAACCAACCCACCTGGAGCCCGGACGGCCAGTTCATCGCCGCCAAGAAGCACTTCACGACCGGCCGCTCGCTCGGCACGGGCGAGGTCTGGCTCTACCACGTCTCGGGCGGGGCCGGCGTCCCGCTGATCAAGAAGCCCAACGAGCGCCACCAGAAGGAGCTGGGCGAGCCCACCTACGCTCCCGACGGCAAGTCGATCCTCTACACCCGCAACATCACGCCCGGACCGATCTTCGAATACGCCCAGGACAGCAACACCGACCTCTTCAACATCGAGCGCTACGACATTGAAACCGGTGAGGTTTCCACGGTGGCGTCCGGTCCGGGCGGCTCGGTGCGTCCGACCCCTTCGCGCGACGGCAAGCGCATCGCCTTCGTCCGCCGCGAGGCCACCCGCTCGAAGCTCTACGTGAAGGACCTGGCCTCCGGCGTGGAGCGCAAGGTCTACGACGCCCTGGACCAGGACGTGCAGGAGACCTGGGCGGTCCAGGGCCTCTACCCCAACATGAGCTGGACGCCCGACGACAAGGCCCTGGTCTTCTGGGCCGGCGGCAAGCTGCGCCGCGTGGACGCCGACGGTCAGAACGCCGCCGTGATCCCGTTCCGCGTCAACGACACCCGCGCCGTGATCGACGGCATCCACCCCAAGGTCCCGGTCTCGCCCGACAAATTCCAGACCAAGATGACCCGCTTCGCCGCCGTCTCGCCCGACGGCAGGCAGGTGGTGTTCGAGAGCCTGGGCAAGCTGTGGCTCAAGCCCATGGCCGGCGGCGAGCCGAAGCGGCTCACCAAGGGCGATGAGCAGAGCTTCGAGCTGTTCCCGGCCTGGTCGCGCGACGGAAAGACCGTCGCCTTCGTGGCCTGGACCGACGCCGGCCTCGGCCGCATCCGCACCGTGGGCGCGTCCGGCGGCGCGGCCCGCGATGTCACCCGCGAACCCGGCCACTACGCCCGGCCCGCCTTCTCGCCGGACGGCCGCACCATCGTCTTCGAGAAGGCCCAGAGCGGCGGCCTGACCAACAGCGATGGCGGCGAAAACCCCGGCGTCTACCGCGTGCCCGCCGCCGGCGGCGTGGCCGAGCGCATCGCCAAGGACGCCACCGCGCCCCAGTTCGCGGCCTCCAACGACCGCGTCTTCATGGTCACTTCCGAGGGCGGCAAGCAGCAGCTCGTCTCCACCGACCTCTCGGGCGAGGCCAGGCGCGTCCACGCCCAGGGCGAGCTGGTCACCGACTACGCCGTCTCGCCCGATGGTCGTGTCTTCGCCTTCCGCCAGAACTACGAGGCCCTGGTCATGCCGCTGATGCCCGGCGGCCAGGAGGTGCCGGTCGACCTGAAGGGCGGGCCGATGCCGGTCACCCGCGTCTCGTACGGCGGCGCCGAATGGATCCACTGGACGAACGGCGGCTCCGAGCTCCACTGGTCCATCGGGCCCACGGTCTTCACGGCCAGGACCGCCGAGTTCTTCCGCAACGCGCCGGCCGCGGAGGGCGCCCCGAAGTTCGAGCCTCCGAAGACCGGCGTGTCGCTCTCGGTCGAGGTCGCCGCCGACCGCCCGCGCGGCGTGGTCGCCTTCACCGGCGCCCGCGTGGTCACCATGGCCAAGCCGGACGGCGGCATCATCGACGACGGCGTCGTGGTGGTCCACGACCATCGCATCGTCGCGGTGGGCAAGCGCGGCGAGGTCCAGGTCCCGGCCGAGGCCAAGGTGGTGGACGTCGCCGGCAAGACCATCATCCCCGGCCTGGTCGACGCCCACGCCCACGGCCCGCAGGGCGAGGATGAGCTGGTGCCGCAGCAGAATTGGTCGGCGATGGTCAACCTGGCGCTCGGCACGACCACCATCCACGACCCGTCGAACCGCGCCGCCGAGATCTATGCGGCGGCCGAGTTGCAGCGGGCCGGCAAGATCGTGGCGCCGCACATCTTCTCCACCGGCGAGGTGGTCTACGGCGCCAAGGCCGCGCGGAACTACGCGCAGATCGACAGCTACGACGACGCGCTGGCGCACGTCCGCCGCCTGAAGGCCGAGGGCGCCTATTCGATCAAGAACTACAACCAGCCCCGGCGCGAGCAGCGCCAGCAACTCATCCAGGCCTCGCGCGACGAAGGCATGCAGGTGGTGGCCGAGGGCGGGGCGCTGTTCGGCCAGGACATCAACATCATCGCCGACGGCAACTCGACGCTGGAGCACAACATCCCGCAGAACGTCTTCTACGAGGACGTGCTGAGCTACTTCAGCCAGTCGAAGACCAACTACACGCCCACCCTGATCGTCACCTTCGGCGGCCTGACGGGCGACAACTACTGGCGCAGCCACACCGACGTGTTCGCCCAGCCGATCCTGAAGGCCTTCATCCCGCCGACCCAGCTCGCGGCCGACAACACGCGGCGCGCCATCGCGCCCGAGGGCAACTATTTCGACGACGACAACGCCCGCGAGGCGCGCAAGCTCGCCAAGCGCGGCGTGCTGGTGTCCATCGGCGCCCACGGCCAGCAGGCCGGCATCGGGCCGCATTGGGAGCTGTGGTCCTTCGTCCGCGGCGGGATGAGCCCCATCGAGGCCCTGCAGGCCGGCACCATCGTCCCCGCCCGCTCGCTGGGGATGGACGCCGACATCGGCAGCCTGGAGCCCGGCAAGCTGGCCGACCTGGTGATCCTGGACGCCGACCCCACGGTCGACATCCGCAACTCCGAGAAGGTCTCGCGCGTCATGGTCGGCGGACGACTGTATGATTCCATGACCCTCAACGAGGTGGTCACCGGCGACCGCAAGCGCGCGCCGTGGTGGTGGGAGAAGAGCAAGTGAGCGACGGACCTGACACCGAAGGCGGCTTCGACGTCGACGACTGGAGCCGCCTGCCCGCCTTCACCGGCCGCGTGGCGACGTTGGACGACGTCCAGGCCCGCCGCGCCATCTTCGCTCTCGACGACACCACCAACGGCCGACCCATCGACATGGAGCTGCCCCAGCCGGTGATCTGGTGGGCCGACGACGGCGAGCAGGCCGCCATCGCCGTCCAGGCCGAGGCCCACGACGGCGACGACGGCGAGACCATGGAGGTCCTGGGCCTCATCCTGCCCGATGGCGAGGGCGCCGTGGCGCTGCTGGACGACGTCGACCTCGTCGACGACACCGACCCCACCTGGCGCCAGCTGGTCGAGGCGGCCGTGGGCGACGAGACGGGAGACGAGGACTGACCGCCCCCGCCCCGAAGCAGACGCGGCTCAAGGGCCACGAGCGGCGGGACAGGTTCCTGGACGCCGCCGCCGCCATCGTCATCGAGCAGGGCGTTTCGGCCGTCACCATGGACGGCGTGGCCGCCCGCAGTGGGGTCAACAAGGCCCTGGGCTACCGCCACTTCTGCGGCCGCGACGACCTGCTGACCGCCCTCTTCGACCGCGAGGTCGAGCGCCACGAGAGCCGCGTCGAGCACGAGATCTCCCGAGACGCCGGCTTCGAGGCCTGGGTCCGCTACGGCCTGCGCCACTGGTTCCGGCGCATGGACGAGAGCGGGGAGCTGTTCCTGCGCCTGACCAGCGACAACGGCCCCCTCGCCGCCAAGGCCGCCGCGCGCCGCCAGGCCGACGTCGCCGCCTGGGCCCAGGGCCTGCAGCGCACGTTCGGCATCGCGCCACGGCCCGCTGAGCACCTCGCCGCCTTCCTGGTCGCTGGCACCTCCGGCGCCATCGCGGTCCGCAACGGCACGGATGACGACGAGATCGTCGAGACCATCACCATATCCGTCATGGCCGCCGCCGAGGCCCTGAAGGCCCGCTCGAAGAGCTGATCGGTCGAGCAGGATATTCGCCCATCTATCTGAATAATTTTAGGATCATCATCGGCCGGCCTGTCCGGGCGACCCATGAACTCCGAGCCCGCGGAAGGGCCCACGGCGGCCGCCGCGCGATCTGCGGCAAGTCCTGCGATCATGGGTGGCCCGGACGAGCCGGGCCATGACGATCGGAGGGACGGGATTTGAGTCCCAAAGGCCTGACCGCGTCTTGCGGCGCACTCGTTGTAACGCTAGCGTGACTTAACAAGCGCGCGAGGACTCATCCTCTCCCGGCTCCGCCGGATCGACGCGCCACAGGGGAGAACACCGGATGACGATGCAACTCGGCCGGCGCGGCTCGCTGGCGATCCTGGCCGGCCTGGCGTTCGGCGCCTCGGCCAAGGCCGCGCCCCGCAAGGGTGCGCCCATGCCCGACATCACGATCTACCACCTGGAAGGCCGCCGTTCGGAGCGCATCGTCTGGCTGATGGAAGAGCTGGGCCTGCCCTACAAGCTCGAGTTCAAGCGCGGCGACCTGATGGGCTCGATGGCCGCCATCCGCGCCATCAACCCGATCGTCCCCATGGCGCCCACCGTGCAGTATGGCGACCAGGTTCTGGTCGAGTCCGGCGCGATCATGGACCTGATCGTCACCCGCCACGCGCCCGGCAAGCTGCGCCCCGCCGAGGACAGCCGCGACTATCCGAACCACCTGATCTTCATGCACTACGCAGAGGGCTCGCTGGCCGCGCGGCTGTTCTCGGACTACCGCGCCTGGCGCATGCAGCCGCCCAAGACCCGCTCGCCCCTCGTCGACTCCGAGGCTTGCGTCCAGTTCGCCGAGGACCATCTGGGCAAGCATCCCTGGTTCGGCGGCGCCGACTTCTCCACCGCCGACATCATGATGATGTTCCCGCTCAACGTGGCCACCAGCCTCAACCTGGTGGACGCCGCCCAATTTCCGAAGGTGGCCGCCTGGAAGGCCAAGACCGAGGCGCGGCCCGCCTACCAGCGCATGCTGGCCAAGGCCCGTCCCGACGGCCTGATCGGCGCCCTGCCCGCCCTGCCGCAGCACGCGCCCTCGGGCCCGCGCCCCTCCATGACCCCGCCGCGCTAAGGAGCGTACTATGACCCAAAGCCGTCAGGTCCAGCTCGTCCGCCGCCCCCAGGGCGTCCCCGTCGCCGACGACTTCGCCGTCGTGCCTGTCGACACGCCCGACGCCGGCCAGGGCGAGATCCAGCTCGAGGCCCTGTTGGTCTCGGTCGATCCCTACATGCGCCCGCGCCTCGACGCCGATCAGCCCCTGAACGCGCCCCTGCTGGGCGGCGGCATCGCGCGCGTGGTCCAGTCGCGGCACGACGGCTTCAAGGAGGGCGACGTCGTCCGCCACGGCTCGGGCATGCGCGAGCGTTTCATCTCCGACGGCCGCGGGATCGCCCGGCTCGATCCCGACCCCGCCCTGCCGCTCAGCGTCTACATGCATGCCCTGGGCGGCACCGGCCTCACGGCCTACGGCGGTCTGCTGGAAGTGGGCGCGCTGAAGGACGGCGAGCAGGTGTTCGTCTCCACCGCCGGCGGCGCCGTGGGGTCGGTCGCGGCCCAGATCGCCAAGCTCAAGGGCTGCTACGTGGTCGGCACGACCGGCGCCGACGACAAGGCCGCCTGGCTGCGCGACGTGGCCGGCCTGGACGTGGTGATCAACTACAAGGCCGGCCCTCTGGCGCCGGCGCTGAAGGCCGCCACGCCCAAGGGCATCGACGTCTATTTCGAGAACGTCGGCGGCGCCCACCTCGATGCGGCCCTGGCCCGCATGAACGTCCGCGGCCGCATCCCGGTGTGCGGGATGATCTCCACCTACAACGGCGACCGCGAGGGCGTCCGCAACCTGTCGAACATGATCTACAACCGCGTGCGCATGGAGGGCTTCGTCGCCAGCGACTTCGGCCACCTGCGCGAGCAGTTCGAGAGCGACATGACCGGCTGGCTCAAGGCCGGCCAGGTGAAGTACCAGGAGACCATCCTCGAAGGCTTCGAGCGCGCCCCCGAAGGCCTCATCGGCCTCTTCGAGGGCCGCAACGCCGGCAAGATGCTGATCCGGGCGGCGGGCTGAAGCTAAGGTGGCGTCCACCAGCCTCGAACAACTTTAGGCTCGTCATCGCCGGGCTTGTCCCGGCGACCCATGAACTCCGTGGATGCGGAAAGGCTCACGGCCGTCGCCGCGCGATCCGCGAAAGGTCCTGTGATCATGGGTGGCCGGGACAAGCCCGGCCATGACGATCAGGAAGAGGGCGATTGGATCTTCGGCCTACCGCCGCACCGGCCGGATGGGGTCGGCCCCGTCCCAGCCGGCGGCGGCCTTCTTCACGTGCTCGAAGAAGGCGCCCTTGCCGCCGCTGATGTCCGAGATCTCGATCACCGTGCCCGGGTGGGTCTCCGTGTCGAAATAGGCGAAGCGGCCCTGCTCGCCGCCGATCTGCCCCTCGTGGCCGACCCGGTAGCCCAGCCCCAGCGCCTTGTCGTAGAGGCCCTGGTAGCCGCGCGTCCAATAGGCCAGGTGCTGCAGGCCCTCGTGGCCGGCGTCCAGGAACTCCCGGTACATCGACGGCGCGTCGTTGCGCGGCTGGATCAGCTCAATCTGCAGGTCGCCGGTGTTGGCCAGGGCGATGCTCATCTCCACCGCCGAGTCCGCGCCGCGATGCCGGAACCAGTCGGTCTGCACCCGGTCGATGTAGAACCACGGCCCGACGCCCATCACCTCGACCCAGTGGCGCATGGCCGCCTCGATGTCGCGCACCACGTAGCCGTTCTGGCAGACCGGTCCGAAGATGCGGCTCACGCGGGAACTCCTTCGATCGGCGCCATCAGCCCTCCTCGGCCATCGCCGCCCGCGCCGCGGCCATCATCTTGGCGAACGAGCCGTCGCGGATCATCGCGATACGCTGCTGCAGGCCCCTGTGCAGTTCCTCCAGCGTCCGCCCCGCGTGCGGGTTCGCCTGGATCGCCGTCCAGTAGGCCGCGACGTTCGGATAGCTGGGGATCGGGTTCTCCCGGCCCGTGTTCGGCAGCACGTTCTCGACCAGGAACAGGCCCGGCACGAGCGCGCAGTCGGCCAGGGTCAGGCGGCCGCTGCACGCGAAGCCGTCGTGCCCGATCATCCGGTCCAGGGCCTTGAGGTTCCTCAGCACCTGGCCGGCCAGGAAGTCGATCATCCCGTCGTTGCGCGGCTGGGCGTAGGTCTGGCCGCTCAGCGTGAAGAGGTTGTTCATCAGGTAGATGTCGCCGATCCGCGCCAGGGTGCGGATCTGGGCGTTCTCCCGCGGCGTCGCGCCCAGCAGCGAGGGCGTCGGGTATATCTCCTCCAGGTACTCCGCGATGACGTCGGATTCCGGCATCATGTCGCCGTCGATATCGAGCACCGGGATGCGGCCGATCGGATGCGCCTGGCGGAACTGCGGCATGCCGAAGCCGGCCGGAAGCTCGAAGGCGATGTCGGTGATGCCCTTCGCGTAGATCTGCATCCGCACCCGCGCGGAATAGGGGCTGAGATCGCCCGTATAGAGCTTCATCATCGTCGTTCCTCCAGCGCCTTCTTGTGGGCCGAACGTAGCTGAACGGCGCGTCGGCGGCCTTGGCAAGACCTCGCGCCGCGCGTTGACGAACTAACGTTTGTTAGTTACCCAACTCGCATGAAACCCGCGCTGGAAGCAAGCACCCGGGACCGCATCCTCGACGCCGCCCTCGACCTCTTCGCGACCCAGGGCTACGCCGCGACGTCGATGCGCCAGATCGCAGCCGCGGTCGGCATCCGCGCGCCCAGCCTCTACAACCACTTCGGCGGCAAGGCGGCGCTGCTGGCGGCCCTGATCGAGGCTTACGGCCCGGCCCGCGGCGCCGACCGCCTGGCCTCCCCCGCCTACCGCGCCCTCGCCGGCGATCCCGAGGCCTTCTGCCGCCGCTATGCCGCCGACTGGCTGGACCAGTGGTGCGATCCGGCCGAGCGCCGCTTCATGGACCTGCTCTCGGCCGAACCCAGCCGCATGGCCGAGCACCGCGCCCACTTCGTCGAGACCCTGTTCGACCGCGAGGTCGTGGCCATGACCGACCACTTCCGCCGCTTCGCCCTGGAACGCCGCATCCACGCGCCCGACCCCAGGGAGTGCGCCCGCCTCTTCATGGCCGGCCTCACCTTCGTGCGGATGCAGCACCTCTTGATGCCGCCCGAGCCCTCGCCCCGCGCCGTGATCGCCGAGGCCCTGGACCGCGCCGTGGCCAACTTCCTGGCGCTGGTCGCGCCGCGATGAGCGTCCAGCTCCACGCCTTCACCTGCGGCTGGCTCACCATCCCCCGCGCCTTCATGCTCGACGGCGAGGACGGCCTGATCAAGGTGCCGATCCCGTCCTACCTGGTCACTCATCCGAAGGGCCGCGTGCTCTTCGACACCGGCCTGCACGCCGCCACGCTCGCCGACCCGGCCGCCCACGTCGGCGAGATGCTGGCCCGCTACCACCAGTTCGACTTCCAGCCCGGCCAGGAGATCGCCGCGCGCCTGACCGCCTTCGGCGTCGATCCGGCCAGCATCGACATCGCCATCAACTCGCACCTGCACTTCGACCACTGCGGCGGCAACGCCCAACTCCCCAACGCCGACATCCTGATCCAACGCCGCGAGCTGGAGCACGCCCGCGCGGTCCAGAGCACCCGCGGCTACCTCCAGCGCGACTGGGACACCGGCCAGAAGATCCGCGCGGTCGACGGCGAGCACGACATCTTCGGCGACGGGACGGTCGTCTGCCTGCCCACCTACGGCCACACGCCCGGCCACCAGTCGCTGCGCGTCCGCACCGAGACGGGCGGCGAGTTCATCCTCTGTGGCGACGCCTGCTACCTGAAGGACTCCCTGGAGAAGCTCCGCCTCCCCGGCGTCATCGCCGACAAGGAAGCCGCGCTCGCCGTCTTCCACCGCCTGCGCGAGATGCAGTCGCGCGGCGTGCGGATCATGTACGGCCACGACCCCGATTTCTGGACCACCGTGCCCCAGGCGCCCGTGCGCCTGGGCTGAACCTTCAAGGACCTCCGATGACCGACCTCGCCGAACGCCGGCTCCAGACCGTGCGCGACCACATGGCCCTCGAATGCGTCTGCGACTGGGACGCGGTGATCGCCACCTTCGAGCACCCCCGCTACGAGATGTACGGCACGGGCGCGGTGTTCGACGGCGAGGAGGCGGTGCGCGGCTATTTCGCCGCCTCGCGCACGCCCTTCCCCGACCAGGCCAACGAGATCATCGCCCTGGCCCACGACGGCGACACCGTGCTGGTGGAGTTCTGGCTGACCGGCACCCACCTCGGCCCGCTGCGCACGCCCGCCGGCGTCATCGAGGCCACGGGCAAGGCCTTCCGCGTGCGCATGGCCGCCACCTTCGAGTTCCCGCCCGGCGGCGACAAAGTGATCTGCGAGCGGCCCTACTTCGACCAGGGCATGGTGCTGCGCGCCCTCGAGCTCGCCTGACATGCGCGTCGCCGGCAAGATCGCCCTCGTCACCGGCGCCGCCAACGGCATCGGCCGCGCCAGCGCCCTGCTCCTGGCCCGCGAAGGCGCGACGATCGTCGCCACCGACCTGCAGCAGCAGGCCGGCGAGGCCGTAGTCGCCGAGATCGAGCAGGCCGGCGGCCGCGCCGTCTTCCTGCTGCACGACGTCACCCGCGAGGACGACTGGCGCCGCGTGATCGCCGAGGTCCGCGCCCGCTTCAGCCGCCTGGACGTCCTGGTCAACAACGCCGGCATCGGCCTCTCAGGCGCGGTCGTCGACATGGACTTCGAGGCCTGGAAACGGCAGATGGCTGTCAACGTCGATGGCCCGTTCCTCGGTGTGAAGCACGGCCTGCCGCTGATGCGCGAGGGCGGCGGCGGCTCCATCGTCAACGTCTCGTCCATCGCCGGGATCAAGGCCTCGCCCAACGTCTCGGGCTACTGCGCGTCCAAGGGCGCCGTGCGGCTCTTCACCAAGTCGGTGGCCCTGGAATGCGCTGCGGCCAAGGACGGCGTGCGGGTCAATTCCCTGCACCCCGGCATCGTCGAGACCGCCATCTGGGACACCCTGATCGGCACCGGTCCCGAGGGCTCCAACGCCCGCCCGCGCGCCGCCACCCTGGCCGGCTTCACCGCCCATTCCGTGCCGCTGGGCCGCCCCGGCCGCCTCGACGAAATCGCGGCCGGCGTCCTCTGGCTGGCCAGCGACGAGAGCAGCTACGTGAGCGGGACCGAGCTCGTCATCGACGGCGCGCGCTCCATCGCCTGAACCCCTCAAAAGGGAGCGGCCGGGGGTTCCATAGACTGGGCCACAACCGCCGATAGGGTTTTTCGTTTTGTCGGCGCCGCGGCCGCGGGCCTACGGTCCTGTCCAACGGGGGAGGAACGAAGGGAGCCACGACGATGGACGACGCCAGCCCGCTTAGCGACCACAGGAAAGAACCCGCCGCGCTGAGGACACTCCTCGGCCGCACGAACCGTGACTGGTGGCCCAACCAGCTCTCGCTCGACATCCTGCACCAGCAGGGCGCCACGGGCGATCCGATGGGCGACAGCTTCGACTACGCCGCCGCGTTCAAGTCGCTCGACTACGCCGCGCTCAAGCGCGACCTGACCGCGGTCATGACCGACAGCCAGCCCTGGTGGCCGGCCGACTACGGCCACTACGGCCCGTTCTTCATCCGCATGGCCTGGCACAGCGCCGGCACCTACCGCTCGGGCGACGGCCGCGGCGGCTCGTCGTCGGGCACGCAACGCTTCGCCCCGCTCAACAGCTGGCCGGACAACGCCAACCTCGACAAGGCGCGCCGCCTGCTCTGGCCGGTGAAGCAGAAGTACGGCGCCAAGCTCAGCTGGGCCGACCTGATGATCCTGGCCGGCAACGTGGCCATCGAGTCCATGGGCGGTCCGGTGTTCGGGTTCGGCGGCGGCCGCGAGGACGTCTGGGAGCCCGAGAAGGACATCTACTGGGGCACCGAGGAGCAGTGGGTCGGCCAGGCGGGCAACCTCACCCGTATCGACCACGAGTCCGGCCGCGCGCTGGAGAACCCGCTGGCCGCGATCCAGATGGGCCTCATCTACGTCAATCCAGAAGGCCCGGGCGGCAACCCTGACCCGCTGCTGTCGGCGCGCGACATCCGCGAGACCTTCTCGCGCATGAGCATGAACGACGAGGAGACCGTCGCCCTCACCGCCGGCGGCCACACCTTCGGCAAGTGCCACGGCGCCGGCGACGCCTCCAAGGTGGGCGCCGAGCCCGAGGGCGCCGACATCGCCCAGCAGGGCCTGGGATGGCAGTCCGGCCACGAGAGCGGCATGGGCGACCACACCATCACGAGCGGCCTCGAAGGCCCCTGGACGCCCACGCCCATCCGCTGGTCGAACAATTACTTCCGCATGCTGCTGGAGTACGAGTACGAGCTGGTGAGGAGCCCCGCCGGGGTCCAGCAGTGGCAGCCGGTCAACCAGAAGCCGGAAGACATGGCCCCGGGCGCCCACAGCCCCGACCGCCGCGTCCCGACGATGATGACCACTGCCGACATGGCGTTCAAGATGGACCCGAAGTACCGGGAGATCTCGGAGCGGTTCTACAAGAACCCGGACCAGTTCGCCGACGCCTTCGCCCGCGCGTGGTTCAAGCTGTGCCACCGCGACATGGGCCCCAAGGTCCGCTACCTCGGCCCCGAGGTGCCCAAGGAAGACCTGATCTGGCAGGACCCGATCCCGCCGGTCACCCACCCCCTGATCGACGCTGGCGAGGTCGCGGGCCTCAAGACCACCATCCTGGGCTCCGGCCTGTCGGTGTCCGACCTCGTGAAGACCGCCTGGGCCTCGGCCTCGACGTTCCGTGGGTCCGACAAGCGCGGCGGCGCCAACGGCGCGCGCATCCGCCTCTCGCCGCAGAAGGACTGGAAGGTCAACGAGCCCAAGGAGCTGGCCCGCGTGCTGGGCGTGCTGGAGAAGATCAAGTCCGACTTCGACAGCGCCGCGCCCGGCGGCAAGAAGGTGTCCCTGGCCGACCTGATCGTCCTGGGCGGCTCTGCGGCGGTCGAAAAGGCCGCCCGCGACGCCGGCCACGCCGTCACGGTCCCGTTCAGCCCGGGCCGCGCCGACGCCACGGCCGAGCAGACCGACGCCGACAGCTTCGCGGTGCTGGAGCCCCGCGTGGACGGCTTCCGCAACTACCTCGAGACCCGCTTCAGCGTGCCGACCGAGGAGTTGCTGGTCGACCGCGCCCAGCTCCTGGGCCTCTCGGCGCCGCAGATGACGGTCCTCGTCGGCGGCCTGCGGGTGCTGGGCGCCAACCACGGCGGCAGCAAGCACGGGGTCTTCACCGACCGCGTCGGCCAGCTGACCAACGACTTCTTCGTCAACCTGCTCGACATGGGCACGGCGTGGAAGGAAGTGGACAACCGCGGCGACGAGGTCTTCGTCGGCACGGACCGCAAGACCGACAAGGAGAAGTGGACCGCCACGCGGACCGACCTGGCCTTCGGCTCCAACTCGCAGCTGCGCGCCCTCTCCGAGGTCTACGCGGCCTCCGACGCGGGCCCGAAGTTCGTCCACGACTTCGTGGCCGCCTGGGTCAAGGTCATGGACGCCGACCGCTTCGACCTCAGCCGCGCCCAGCGCGCGGCCTGACCGACCGCACCGGCCCCGACGTTTCGGCGTCGGGGCTGGGTAATTTGCTGAAGCCGAAGCATGCGCGCCGCAGGCGCTGTCCTATTCGACCATGGACCACACGGACCACACCGACTCCCAACCGTACCGCTTCGGATCGGCTTGGCCCGTCCGTGTGGTCCGTGGTTGATTCAAGCGGCGCTGACGCGCCTACGCCGCCAGCCGCTCGGCGTGCCAGGCGACGTGGTCGGCGATGAAGCTCGCGATGAAGAAGTACGAGTGGTCGTAGCCCGGCTGCATCCGGAGGATCACGTTCTGGCCCACTGCCTTGCACGCTTCCACGAACAGCTGCGGCTTCAGCTGGGTCTCCAAGAAGCTGTCGGCCTCGCCCTGGTCGATCAGGATGTCGTCGAACCGTCCCTTCGCCGCGCCGGCCTCCACCAGCCGCGCCGCATCGTGCTGGGCCCATTCCACCTCGTCGGCCCCCAGATAGGCCGCGAACGCCTTGCGGCCCCAGTCGCAGCGCGTCGGCGAGACGATCGGCGCGAAAGCCGAGACCGAGCGGTAGAGGTCGGGATGGCGCAGAGCCAGGGTCAGCGCGCCATGCCCGCCCATGGAATGGCCGAAGATCCCGCGCCGCCCAGGCGCCGCCGGGAACGCCGCCTCCACCGCCGCGATCAGGTCCGCGGTGACATAGCTCTCCATCCGGAAGTGCGGCGCCCACGGCGCCTGCGTGGCGTCCACATAGAACGCCGCGCCCTGCCCCAGGTCGTAGGCCGGGTCGTCGGCCACGCCGTCTCCCCGCGGGCTGGTGTCGGGCGCCACGATCATCACCCCGTGCTCGGCCGCCGCTGCATAGGCGCCGGCCTTGGTGGTGAAGTTGTCCTCGGTGCAGGTCAGTCCCGACAGCCAGTAGAGCGTCGGGAACGGCCCCGCGCCGGGCGGGACGAACACCGAGGCCTTCATCGCCACGCCCGCCGCCGCGCTGTCGTGCCGCACATAGCTCAGGGTCCCGCCCTGGGTGCGATGCTGCTGCAGGATTTCCATTGGCTGCCTCCACGAAACGCGCACGGTTCGCCCGCCTCTATCAGGTCTCGGCGGCCCTGCCATCGTCCGCCCGGATGCGGCCTGCGACAACACACCTCACGATTTAACCAAGGCCTTTCACCGGGCCTTTTCCACGGGCGGCCATGTTGCAAGCGTGACCATGCAACCGCTCTCGATCTCGACCCCTGAAGGTCCTGCGCAGGCCGAAGCCGCCGCCCGGCTGCAGCGCCGCCTGTTCCAGGCCTGGATGCGCCAGGTCGAGACCGGCGCGCGCCATCGCATCGTCTTGGGCGCCGTCGACGGCGTGCTGATCGCCTGCCTGGCGCTCTGCCTCTTCGCCATCGGCCTGGGCCTCGACCGGATGTACCCCACGCTCCGTCCGGGCATGGGCCACGCGATCACCGAGGACCT
>Ga0065165_1000411_pt1 | contig 68430 bp, 50 predicted proteins | sample AraplaMF_Cvi_mMF_FD_63813 | JGI IMG/M metagenome (GOLD analysis project Ga0065165, IMG submission 63813) | Arabidopsis root microbial communities from the University of North Carolina, USA - plate scrape MF_Cvi_mMF (version 2) (version 3) | ecosystem: Host-associated > Plants > Roots >... | reverse complement strand
AAGCGCCTCAGCGTCTGCCAATCAAACATCCGCACGACGATCGGCTCAAGCAGCCATCGCAGCCATGACGGCCCGACCTCGAACGTGTAGGTGTAGATCAACCACGAGCGGTCCGGACCGTCGTCGCGGTGCTGCATCGAGGCGGCCCAGCGGCTGAATGGGAATGAGCGGCCCACCATCGTGGCCGCTGCGACGTGCGGCCTGTCGAAGGACACGAATCTTGTCCTCATCGACAGCAGGCGCAGCAGGCCACGGCCCTCGCTTTCAGTGATGGCGCCGACGAAAGGGCAGGGCGCTCCGCCCTGGACGCGCGTTCCCCGGACGAGCGAGTCCCACCGCAGGCGCCAATGGTGGAAGTGGAAGGCGTCGAAGACGACGTCCGCCGATGCCGGCATGCCGAACTCAAACCGCCGATGCGCCATGGAGCTCGCGGCTTCTCATCGCAACTGATCGCTCACTGTGCTGCTTCCCTCAGTGTTATCTCCAGCTCCCGCCGCAGCGCCTCCCGATCAGGCAAGTACAGCTGATACTTCTGCACAAACAGCTGGCTGCTCATGCCATAGGTTGCGTACTCGACCAGCAGTTCGTCCTTTTGCCGGCTCAGGATGATGCCGATCGGCGGGTTGTCGCCCTCTACGTTTTCCTCGTTGGCGAAATAGCCGAGGTAGAGGTTCATCTGTCCGATGTCGTGATGCTGCACCTCGCCGAGCTTGAGGTCGATCAACACGAAGCAGCGCAGGATGCGATGGTAGAAGACCAGGTCCACGCGATGGTGCGTGCCATTGATGGTGACTCGATACTGGCGGCCCGCAAAGGTGAACCCCTTGCCCAGCTCCAGCAGGAATGGCTGCAGGTGGTCGCACAGCAGAGTCTCAAGTTGGGTTTCCGAGACTTGGTGCGGCTCGGGGATCTTCAAGAACTCGAACACATAGGGTTCACGCAGCAAGTCGGTGGGTTGTTCCACCACCAAGCCTTGCTGTGCCAGTTGGAGGATGCCAGCCTTGTCCTGGCTGGCCGCCAGACGAAGGAATAGGGCGGCGGACTTCTGCCGCTTCAGCTCCGGTACCGACCAGCGTTCAGCCCGTGCCTGCTGCTCATAGAAGCCGCGTTCCAGCGGGTCTTCGATCTTCAACAGCTCGACGTAGTGCGACCAACTCAATTGGTGAGAAGCCTTCTCACTTATTGGTGCGCATCCCGGATAGCACTGGTACAGCAGGCGCATGTACAGCAGATTGCTGCGGCTGAAGCCCTTGCCGTGGCGCAGACCAAGGTCTGCAGAGAGATTCTGGATCAGCGCCTTGCCGTACTCGGCCCTGGCCTGGCCTGCCTGCTCGAATTCGACGATATGACGGCCGACGTGCCAGTAGGTGTCGATCAGTTGGGCGTTGACGGCCTGAACTGCCCGCACGCGGCCCTGCGTGTAGATCTCAGAGATCTGTTGCAACAGTTGGCGGTAGCTGTCGTCGCCGCTCAGCGGGGTGCTCAGTTCCATGAAAAATCCCATCTTCCCCAGGTGCTGGACGCCACGGCGCAGCTCGGCTTCGACCGCTTTGTCGATCTACGCGCCTTGAGCGTGACTGGTAGTCAAGTCTACGGGCGCGGAGCGGCCACACAGTTGAATGAGGAGTCATCGGGCGCAGTGCGCCATCGAGCACCTCTTCCGTCGGGACGTCAGTCATCGTCCCGCCCCGCTGGCTTCAGTCCAGCAGGGCGTCCAGCTCGGACCACAAGGGATCGCAGAGTCCCGGCCGATAGGCGGCCTGCCGAAAGGTCGGATGTTCGCCCCTGTACACCTGCAGCATGCGCGCGTTGCCGTCCTTCACGGAGGCCCTGACGTTGGCCAGGCGATCGGCTGCCTTCACGATCAATGCGAGTTCCAGGGGTCCGGTGACCTGGGCCAGCTTCGCATAGGTCTTCGCCTTGCGTTCCTTGCGATCGGCGCCGGGCTCGTCGGTGAGCAGCGCCACGCAGGCCGCGATGTCCGGACCGAATCGATCGGCCACTTCCGCCAGGGTCGCCGACGTGTCTTCCACGGTGTCGTGCAGGTACGCGGCGACGACGGCGGCCTCGCCGAACGATCCGGCGATCGAGGCCACGGCGTCCAGGTGGTGCACGTAGGGGTGCTCGCCGTACCTCTGTCCGCCGTGCGCGGCAACGGCAAAGGCGCGGGCTTGATCTTGGAGGGAGGTGCTCATTCCCGCCAGTATGCGCGATGGGTTCGAGGAACGCTGCCGGCAAGCTTGCGCGCCGACAGTGGTCCATGCACCCGGCCGGTCCGCGCGCGGGTGGTGTCGACCGCGGTGACGGCTGGCATCATCCGCCTCTGATCGAGCTCCGACGAGGTGCGCCATGCCCGACGATCCCGGCTTCCTGTCCGGCACCGAGAACCTCTCGATGCCCTGCGCGACGGCGATCGCCGTCCTGCATTACCCCGACGTCGCCGCCGCGGCGGCGTGGCTGGTCCGGGTCTTCGGCTTCACCGAACGGTTGCGCATCGGGGACCACCGCGTCCAGCTGACGATGGGCGCAGGCGCGGTGGTCGTCGCGCAAGGCGATGCCCCCGCGGAGCCGGTCTTCTCGATGATGGTGCGTGTCGCGAGCGCCGACCGGCACGCCGCACGGGCGTTGGCCGAAGGCGCGACGCTTCGGTCCGCGCCGCAGTCGTTCCCCTATGGAGAGCGCCAGTACACCGCCTCGGATCTGGCGGGCTACGTCTGGACCTTCTCGCAATCCGAGCGGAATGTCGATCCGCGCGATTGGGGCGGTGAACTCGTCGGGCTTCCAGAATGACATCGGGCCGCATCAGCGGCCCGATTCGTCACGCCAACGCGCGGAGCGCGTTCACTTGGCGCGAGCGGTCATGATCGCGTCCGCCACGTTCTTCGGCGCTTCCGAGTAGTGCTTGAACTCCATCGTGTAGGTCGCGCGGCCCTGCGTGGCCGAGCGCAGCGAGGTGGAGTAGCCGAACATCTCCGAGAGCGGCACTTCCGCCTTGATGATCTTGCCGCCGCCGACCATGTCGTCCATGCCCTGCACCATGCCGCGACGGCTCGACAGGTCGCCCATCACCGTGCCCGCGTAGTCCTCCGGCGTCTCGACCTCCACCGCCATCATCGGCTCCAGGATCACCGGGCTCGCGCGCCGGCAGGCTTCCTTGAAACCCATCGACGCCGCCATCTTGAACGCGTTCTCGTTCGAGTCCACGTCGTGGTACGAGCCGAAGGTCAGCGTCACCTTCACGTCCACCACCGGATAACCCGCCAGCACGCCGTTGGGCAAGGTGTCGATCACGCCTTTCTCGACCGCCGGGATGTACTCGCGCGGCACCACGCCGCCCTTGATCGCGTCGACGAACTCGAAGCCCTTGCCCGGCTCCATCGGCTCCACCGTCAGCACCACGTGGCCGTACTGGCCCTTGCCGCCGGACTGCCGCACGAACTTGCCCTCGACGTCCTCGACCTTCCTGCGCACCGTCTCGCGGTACGCGACCTGCGGCTTGCCGACGTTGGCCTCGACGCTGAACTCGCGCTTCATCCGGTCGACGATGATCTCCAGGTGCAGCTCGCCCATGCCGGAGATGATGGTCTGGCCCGACTCCTCGTCGGTGCGCACCCGGAAGGACGGGTCCTCGGCCGCCAGGCGCCCCAGCGCCAGGCCCATCTTCTCCTGGTCCGCCTTGGTCTTGGGCTCCACCGCCTGCGAGATCACCGGCTCCGGGAACACCATCCGCTCCAGCGTGATGATGCTGTCCGGATCGCACAGCGTCTCGCCCGTGGTCACGTCCTTCAGGCCCACGCAGGCCGCGATGTCGCCGGCCAGGATCTCCTTGATCTCCTCGCGCTGGTTCGCATGCATCTGCAGGATCCGGCCGATGCGCTCCTTCTTGCCGCGCGTCGGGTTGTAGACCGAGTCGCCCGACTTCAGGATGCCCGAGTACACCCGCACGAAGGTCAGCTGGCCCACATACGGGTCGGTCATCAGCTTGAAGGCCAGGGCGCTGAACTTCTCGTTGTCGTCGGCCTTGCGCGTCGTGTCCTGCTCGTCGTCGTCGGTGCCGTGCACCGGCGGGATGTCGACCGGGGAGGGCATGAAGTCGATCACCGCGTCCAGCATCCGCTGCACGCCCTTGTTCTTGAAGGCCGTGCCGCACAGCATGGGCTGGATCTCGCCGGCGATCGTGCGCTGGCGGATCGCGCGCTTGATCTCGGCCTCGTCCAGCCCGCCGGTCTCGAGGTACTTGTTCATCAGTGCCTCGTCGGCCTCGGCCGCCGCCTCGACCATCTTCTCGCGCCACTCGTCGGCCTGCGCCTGGAGCTCGGCCGGGATGTCGCGGTACTCGAACATCATCCCCTGCGAGGCCTCGTCCCAGATGATCGCCTTCATCTTCAGCAGGTCGATCACGCCCTTGAACTGGTCTTCCGCGCCGATGGGCAGCACCACCGGCACCGGATTGGCCTTGAGCCGGTCCACCATCATCTGGCGCACCCGGTAGAAGTCCGCCCCGACCCGGTCCATCTTGTTGACGAAGGCCAGCCGCGGCACCTTGTACTTGTTGGCCTGGCGCCAGACGGTTTCCGATTGCGGCTGCACGCCGCCCACCGAGTCGTACACCATCACCGCGCCGTCCAGCACCCGCATGGAGCGCTCCACCTCGATGGTGAAGTCCACGTGCCCCGGGGTGTCGATGATGTTGATGCGGTGTTCCGGATAGGAGCGGTCCATGCCCTTCCAGAAGCAGGTGGTCGCGGCGGAGGTGATCGTGATGCCGCGCTCCTGCTCCTGCGCCATCCAGTCCATCGTCGCGGCGCCGTCGTGCACCTCGCCGATCTTGTGGTTGACCCCGGTGTAGAACAGGATGCGCTCCGTCGTCGTCGTCTTGCCGGCGTCGATGTGCGCCGAGATGCCGATGTTGCGGTAGAGCTCGATGGGGGTCTTGCGGGACATGGTGGTCTCCAGTGGCGAGGAACGACCCGCGCGCGCCAGCTTCACGGGAGGCGCCCGCCGGGTCCGGGAAACGAGCAATGTAGCGACAAGCCATGACCCTCGCCATCTGCCGTCCGGAAGAGCCCGGCGCCGCTGGGGCCGGAACGGGACGCCCGGCATGCCGCGCGGGCCCCCGCGAATGAGGGACATGAAACCGGGCGTACCTCGGCAAGTCCGGGCGATCAGCTCACGAAACCTCAATACATTCGGTAACTCCAATGAGGTACCAGGGAGTCGTCGTGAACCTGCCCATGCCTGCCCGCCGCCGGGCGCCGATCCTCAGCCTGTCCGTCCTGTCCGTCCTGCCGGTCCTGGCGATCGGGGCATCCGCCGCCGTGGCCGCGCCGGCGGCCGTCGACGTCGGCATGACCTGCACGGTGCCGGACGGTTGGTGGTCGCTCGATCGGGAACGGCCGGTCCAGCCCGAACCCGTGAAGGTGCTGGCCTTGAAGGCGATGACCAGCGGCGCGCCCGGCGCCTGGGTCCAGCCGCAGCGCGGCAAGCTGGCCGACCAGCAGCTGCAGCTCGCGTTGGAGCGCCTGACCGACTGCCGCTGAACGCGCCGCCCGCGCCCGGACGGCGGGGTAAACCCGGGTCGCCCGGTCGCGCTGGCTAGAATGGCGGGCTCACCGTCGCGGCGCGCGCGGCGCAAACCCTCCGGGATCCCATGGCCAGCACCACCTCCTCCAAGCATCTGATTCACTTCGAGGGGGGCAATGCCCTCTCGTCCTTCCGGGCCGCGGCGCTGCTGGCGCGTCTGCAGGCCGTCAGCGACCGCATCGCCGCGGTGCACGCCCGTCACGTCCACTGGGTCTGGACCGACGCGGCCCTGGACGCCGAAGGCCGCGGCAAGCTGGCCGCGCTGCTGGACTACGGCGACGCCTACGAAGGCACGTCCGACGGTGCGCTGATCGTCGTCGCCCCGCGCCTGGGCACGCTGAGCCCCTGGGCCTCCAAGGCCACCGACATCGCCCACAACTGCGGCCTGCCCATCCACCGTGTCGAGCGCGTCACCGAGTTCCGCCTGACGCTGAAGTCCGGGCTGCTGGCCGGGCTGACCGGCGGCGCCAAGCCGCTGACCGAGGCCGAGATCCTCGCCTGCGCCGACCTGCTGCACGACCGCATGACCGAGAGCGTGCTGCTGTCGCGCGAGGCCGGCGCCCACCTGTTCGACGAGAAGCAGGCCCAGCCGCTCGCGCACGTGGCCGTGCTGGCCCGCGGACGCGCGGCGCTGGACGAAGCCAACGGCGCCTGGGGCCTGGCGCTGTCGGACGACGAGATCGACTACCTGGTCGCCGCCTTCACGAAGCTGGGCCGCGACCCGAGCGACGTCGAGCTGATGATGTTCGCGCAGGCCAACAGCGAGCACTGCCGCCACAAGATCTTCAACGCGCAATTCACCATCGACGGCGAGGCGCAGCCGCTGTCGCTGTTCGGCATGATCCGCAACACCGAGAAGCTGCATCCGCAGCACACGGTGATCGCCTACGCCGACAACGCCGCGGTGATGGAAGGCCACGCCATCGAGCGCTGGATGGCGGCCGGCGACCGCCGCGCGCCGAAGTACGAGGCCCGCGCCGAGACGGCGCATGTGCTGATGAAGGTCGAGACGCACAACCACCCGACCGCCATCTCCCCGCACCCGGGCGCCTCCACCGGCGCCGGCGGCGAGATCCGCGACGAGGGCGCGACCGGCCGCGGCGCCAAGCCCAAGGCCGGCCTGACCGGGTTCTCGGTCTCCAACCTGCACCTGCCGGGCCTGTCCGAGCCCTGGGAGAAGCACCCGGTCGGCAAGCCCGCGCACATCGCCAGCGCGCTGCAGATCATGACCGAGGGCCCGCTGGGCGGCGCCGCCTTCAACAATGAATTCGGCCGGCCCGCGCTGGGCGGCTACTTCCGCGTCTACGAGCAGGACGTCGACGGCATCCGCCGCGGCTATCACAAGCCGATCATGATCGCCGGCGGCCTGGGCGCGATCCGCTCGGACCTGACGAAGAAGATCGAGTTCCCCGCCGGCTCGCTGCTGATCCAGCTGGGCGGTCCCGGCATGCGCATCGGCATGGGCGGCAGCGCCGCCAGCTCGATGGCCGCCGGCACGAACACGGCCGACCTGGACTTCGACTCGGTCCAGCGCGGCAACCCCGAGATCCAGCGCCGCGCGCAGGAAGTGATCAACCATTGCTGGGGCCTGGCCGAGCGCAACCCGGTGCTGGCCATCCACGACGTCGGCGCGGGCGGCATCTCCAACGCCTTCCCGGAACTGGTGAACGACGCCGGCCGGGGCGCGATCTTCGACCTGCGCAAGGTCCCGCTCGAGGAGAGCGGCCTGGCGCCGAAGGAGATCTGGTGCAACGAAAGCCAGGAGCGTTACGTCCTGGTGATCGCGCCGGAAAGCCTGGACCTCTTCACCGCGATGTGCGAGCGCGAACGCTGCCCGTTCGCCGTCGTCGGCGTGACGACCGAGCAGCGCGAGCTGGTCCTCGAGGACGGCCAGGCCGGCGAACGCGCGATCGACATGCCGATGGACGTGCTGCTGGGCAAGCCGCCGAAGATGCACCGCGACGTCCAGCGCGTGGCCCGTTCGGGCGGCACGCTGTCGCTGGACGGCGTCGAGCTGGCGACGGCCGCGCGCACCGTGCTGCGCCACCCGACGGTGGGCAGCAAGCGTTTCCTCGTGACCATCGGCGACCGCACCGTGGGCGGCCTGAACCACCGCGACCAGATGGTCGGTCCGTGGCAGGTGCCGGTGGCCGACGTCGCCGTGACGCTGTCCGACTTCAAGGGCTTCACCGGCGAGGCGATGAGCATGGGCGAGCGCACGCCGCTGGCGTCGGTCGACGCGCCGGCGTCCGGCCGCATGGCCGTGGCCGAGGCCATCCTGAACCTGCTGGCCGCGCCGATCGAACTGCCGCGCGTCAAGCTGTCCGCCAACTGGATGGCCGCCTGCGGCGAAGCCGGCGAGGACGCCGCGCTGTACGACACCGTCAAGGCCGTCGGCATGGAACTCTGCCCGGCGCTGGGCATCTCGATCCCGGTGGGCAAGGATTCGCTGTCGATGCGCACGCGCTGGAACGACGCCGGGGCGACGAAGCAGGTCACCGCGCCGGTCTCGCTGATCATCACGGCCTTCGCCTCGCTGGCCGATGTCCGCGGCACGCTGACGCCGCAACTGCAGGCCGGCGACACCACGCTGATCCTGGTCGACCTCGGCCAGGGCCGCATGCGCCTGGGCGGCTCCATCCTGGCGCAGACGCTGAACCAGTTCGGTCCCGAGGTCCCGGACCTCGACGATCCGGCGCTGCTCAAGTCGCTGGTCGCGGCGGTCAACGACCTGCGCGGGCAGGGCAAGCTGCTGGCGTACCACGACCGCAGCGACGGCGGCCTGTTCGCCACGGCGCTGGAGATGGCCTTCGCCGGCCAGCGCGGCGTCAGCCTCAACGTCGACATGCTGGTCACCGAGGGCGACGGCATCAGCGACAGCCGCGCCGAGATGGGCGACTCCAAGAACTGGGCCTCGCAGGTCAGCGCGCGCCGCGACGAGCTGACGCTGAAGGCGCTGTTCAACGAGGAACTGGGCGTCGTGCTGCAGGTCGCCACCGGCGACCGCGACGCGGTGCTGCAGACGCTGCGCGCGCACGGCCTGTCGAGGATTTCCCATGTCGTGGGCAAGACCAACGACACGAAGCAGGCCGAGGTCTGGCGCGACGCGAAGAAGGTCTTCGCCGCGCCGTTGAACGAGCTGCAGCAGGAGTGGGACCAGGTCTCCTGGCGCATCGCCCGCGACCGCGACAATCCCGCCTGCGCCGATCAGGAACATGCGTTGGCCGGGGCGCCCGGCGCGGGCCTGCAGTGGGCGCCGAGCTTCGACGTGCGGGACGACGTCGCCGCCCCGTTCATCGCCAGCGGCGTGCGTCCCAAGGTCGCGATCCTGCGCGAGCAGGGCGTGAACTCGCATGTCGAGATGGCCTATGCGATGGCGCAGGCCGGCTTCGATGCCTACGACGTGCACATGAGCGACCTGCAGGCCGGTGCGGTGGATCTGAAGGACTTCAAGGGCTTCGTCGCCTGCGGCGGTTTCAGCTACGGCGACACGCTGGGCGCGGGCGAGGGCTGGGCACGTTCCATCCTGTTCAACCCGGTGCTGAAGGCGGCTTTCGAGGCCTTCTTCGCGCGCCCCGACAGCTTCGCGCTGGGCGTGTGCAACGGCTGCCAGATGCTGGCGGCGCTGTCGCCGATGATCCCCGGCGCGCAGCACTGGCCCAAGTTCGTGCGCAACCGCAGCGAGCAGTTCGAGGCCCGCCTGGCGCAGGTCGAGATCGTCGACTCGCCGAGCCTCTTCTTCACCGGCATGGCCGGCAGCCGGTTGCCGATCGCGGTCGCCCACGGCGAGGGCTTCGCGGACTTCTCGCAGCGCGGCAACCCGGACCAGGTGTTGCGCGCGATGCGCTACGTCGACGGCGACGGCCAGCCCACGGAGCAGTACCCGCTCAACCCCAACGGCAGCCCGCAGGGCCTGACGGCGGTGACCACCGCCGACGGCCGCTTCACCGCGCTGATGCCGCATCCGGAGCGTGTCTTCCGCAACGTCCAGATGAGCTGGACCGGCGGCGACGCCGGCGAGTTCAGCCCGTGGATGCGGATGTTCCGCAATGCGCGCAAGTGGGTGGGGTAAGGCGGGCCCCCCTCACTTGTCGACCTTGACCCATTTGCCCTGACGGCTGCAGGCCATCACGTACACCGCCTGGCTGGTGAACGGCTGGTAGAGCGCAATGTTGCCGCCCGAGACTTTCGGGTCCTGGGCGGTGGCATTGCAGGCTTGGCCCGGTGAGCGCAACGGCAGACGGATACCGGCCCGTCGGGGATCGAAGAGCGCGCCCCCCGGCTCCACGGAGGCGTCGATGAAGCCGTTGACGTTGGTCAGGATGCCCGAGACGCTCATGCCGTCCTCAAAGCCGCCCTCGAACGAGAAATTGCTGTCCTGACCCACCACGAGCCGCTTGCGGACCACCGCATGGCCATGGATGTCGGCCAGTGGCAGGACCTTATCCATCCATCCGTTGGAGGTCTTCACGGTCTGCCGGCCGCCAGCGGGATGGCGGATCACCAGACCGCCCCGGGCGTGGATCGGCCCGGCGGCGCTGAGCTCACCGGCGACGTGGGCGGATCCGGCCACGCCCAGGCGCCCGACGTTGTCCAGGTCCTGGCCGTTGAAGTCCCAGCGCGCCGTCGGTCTGGCCGAGCCGTCGCGGCACATCGCGCCGCTGGACCCCGGGCCGCTGGCGCCGGTGGCGACGCCGCAGGCCGCGGCGCTGCCGTCACGATCCAGATGGACGGGCTGCACCTTCCCGATCACGCCGGCCACGCCGGTGCCGGAGAGGTCCCCGCGCAGCGGATTGATGATCGGTGTCATGCCCTTGCCCTTGAGATGCTCCGCGTCCTGCGGCGTCACGCCCGGCAGGGCCGCCATCGCGCCCGGGCCCAGCACCTGCAGCATCGCCTTCAGCTGCGCGCCTTGGCCGAACGGCGCATCGCCCTGCGCAAACAGCGGCTGCGTGTTGTACAGCAGCGCGTGGAGGATGGGTTCGGGCATCGCCGGGTCGGCGCCGGTGGGCGGGGCACAGTGACGCTCGCAACGGAGGGACACGGCCCAGCGCGGCACCGCGGGTCGGCCGGTCCGTCCATCGAAGACGGTATCGCCGTGCGGGAAGGGCAGGCTGTCGCCATCCTTCACGTAGCCGAGCGCCTGCAACTCCTGGATGGTCGGCTGCAAGGCGTTGGCCGCCACGGTCCTGCCGTCGACGAGCAGCTCGCAGGTCCGGGGCAGCGGCAGGCCGGCCGAAGGGCTGCGCGACAAGGCGATGTCGGCGCACGGGCTGTCCGGCGCGAGCACGATCTTGCGGAGCGCGGCGGCGTGATCCTTGGCATAGCGCAGGGCGCCGTCGCTCAAGGCGGCGACGTGCAGGCCCGCCTGACGGCCGTGCTCGACGGCCTGCAGGAACTGCTGGACCTGCAGGGTGCCCAGCGACATCGCGCCGAGCAGCATCAAGGTGATGGACACCTCCAGCAGGCTGAATCCCGCCTGTTGCCGCGACGGGGTGAGGGGACGAAGGGGAACGCGAGCAGACATGCAGGCAGGACTCCGGGACTTGAGGCCGGACATCCTCCCAAGCCGCATCCGCCGCGCCAATCCGTGAAGTTGAGGGACCTTGTGGCGGGCCTGACCTCGGTGCGTCAGGCGCTGCCGGATCGCCGCCCCCTCGCTGCGCCGGCCGCACGCCGCCTGGCGATCAGTCGCTGTCCGTTCCCGCGGCGATGCCCGCCAGCAGCTCGTAGGAGCGTCGCCGCGCGGCCGCGTCATGCACCGCGCAGGCCACGATGAACTCGTCGGCGCCGGTGCGATCCTGTGTCGCCAGCAAGCCCTCCCGCACCGTGCGCGGCGACCCGACGATGGATTCCGACAGCATGCGCTCCACGCCCAGCTTTTCGCCCGCCGTCCACAGCGTGTCCATGCTGTCGATCGGCCGGGGCAGCAGGCCGCGCTGGCCGCGCTGCATGCCCAGGAAGCGCTGCTGGATCGAGGTGAACAGCCGTTGCGCCTGGGCGTCGGTGTCGGCCACGACGACGTTGAGGCCGACGGCCGCATAGGGGGCCGGATGCCGGGCGCTGGGCCGGTACTGGGCGCGGTAGATCTCCAGGGCCTGCATCAGCATCGCCGGCGCGAAGTGCGACGCGAACGCGAACGGCAGGCCCAGGTAGGCGGCCAGCTGGGCGCCGTACAGGCTGGAGCCGAGCAACCAGACCGGCACCTCGGTGCCCTGGCCGGGCACGGCGCGCACGACCTGACCCTCCTGCGCCGGGGCGAGGTAGGCGATGAGCTCCAGCACGTCCTCCGGGAAGCGGTCCTCGTGCGCGGTGGACAGGTGGCGGCGCAGCGCGCGCATGGTCGGGCCGTCCGTGCCGGGCGCGCGTCCCAGGCCCAGGTCGATGCGGCCCGGGAACAGCGTGGCCAGCGTGCCGAACTGTTCGGCGATCGTCAGCGGCGCGTGGTTGGGCAGCATGATCCCGCCCGAGCCGACGCGGATCGTCGAGGTGGCCCCGGCGATCTGGCCGATCAGCACGGCCGTGGCCGAGGAGGCGACGCCGTCCATGTTGTGGTGCTCGGCCACCCAGTAGCGCGTGTAGCCGAGGCGCTCGGCGTGCTGGGCCAGCGCGACGCTGTCGTGCAGCGCCTGGGCGGCGGAGCCGCCTTCGACGATGAAGGCGAGGTCGAGGATGGAGAGGCGGGCGGAAAGTCGGGTCTGCATGGGCGCGCAGTCTAGGCGCGCCCCCCGGACCGGAGTCGCGGCAGGGTTATCGCGGCTTGCGGTAGACGTCCGGCGCGGGGGATCTGGCGTCGAGGTGCACCAGCTGGAAGGAGGCGATCACGCCGGGCATGCCGGTGTCGGGCGCGCCGCCGCGCAGCGGATTGGGCATGCGGGCCATGCGGCCGCCGCGCAGATGGGCGGCCGCCTGGGGCGAATCGCTCGGCGGGGAGATCAGGGCACCGGGGCCGATCGCCAGCAAGGCGGCCTTCAGCCGCGGGCCGTAATCGGTGCGCGGTTCGCCATTGGCGAAGAAGGGCTGGGTGTTGTGGAGCACCAGCTGAAAGATCGGCGGGTGGTCCGGCTCGCCTGGCGCGCCGGCGCTGCAGTAGCGGTGGCAGCTCAGGACGACGGCCCACCGCGCCTCGGCGACCTGGCCCGTGTACCTGTCGAGCGCTGTGTTTCCGTGCGGAAAGGGCAGGCGGTCGTCCAGTTGCACGTAGCCGAGCGCCCGCAATTCCCGGAAGGTCGGGAGAAAGGCGTTGTGCACGGCCGGTTGCCCGTCCACGTGCAGGGTGCAGTCCGTCGCCGCCTTGAGGAAGGCGGCGGATGCCGACCAGGGCGACTCCAGGCAGTCCAATTCGATCGGGATCATCGCGCGCAGCGCCGTCCCGTGGTCCTGGACATAACGGCGCGCGCCTTCACCCAGCGCGACCAGCTGCAACCCCGCCATGCGTCCGTCGTCGCGGGCCTGCTGCCCCCGCAGGAGCAGCAAAGTGCCCAGGGTGAGGGCTCCCAGCACCGCCAGGGCGGCCGACAACTCGAGCAGGAAGACACCCGCCTGCCGTTTCGGCGAGGCGGTCGACAGGTGACGGTGGAGGTCCATGTGGCGGCGCGCTTGAGAGGGATCGCATCGTTGCGCCGCCACCCGCCCGAGCCAATCCTCCAGACCTGTCGGCGTGCGCGCGAGGTCCTACCGATCGGCACTGGCGGGACCCTGCTTGCTGCCAGTCGAGGGCGCCGGTGCCGCCTGTCGGGCCGGGGTCAATCGCTGCCGAGCTGGGCCTGGACCTGCCGCGTCTTGCCGCCGTTCCAAACGGTCAGCGTGACCTTGTCGCCGATCTGGCGCTCCTCGAGTTCGCCCAGCAGCCCGTCGAGGTCGGTCACTGGCGTGCCGTCGACGGCGGTGATCACGTCGCCGCCGACGATGCGGCCGTCCCGTCCGCGCATGAACGGCGTCAGGCCCGCGCGCTGCGCCCCGCCGCCGGGGCGCAGGCCGATCAGCACGACGCCCTTGGGCAGGCGCAGCACCTGGCGCAACTGCTCGCTGCCGGCGGTCAGCCCCAGCGCTGGCCGGACCACGCGGCCATGCTTGATGAGTTGCGGCACGACGCGGTTGACCTCGTCGGCGGGGATCGCGAAGCCGATGCCGTTGCTGCCGCCGCTGGGACTGAAGATGGAGGTGTTGACGCCGATCAGCCGGCCCGCCGAATCCAGCAGCGGCCCGCCGGAATTGCCGGGGTTGATCGCGGCGTCGGTCTGGATGGCGCCGCGGATGGTGCGCTGCGTCATCGACTCGATCTCGCGGTTCAGCGCCGAGACGATGCCGCGCGTCAGGGTCTGGTCCAGTCCGAAGGGGTTGCCGATCGCATAGACCGTCTGGCCCACCTGCAGGTCGCGGCTGGCGCCCATGGGCACCGGGGTCAGCTTTTCGCGCGGCGCGGCGATGCGCAGCACGGCCAGGTCGCGGTCCGGATCGACGCCCACCAGCGTCGCGTCGTAGGAGGTCTGGTCGGACAGCGTCACTTTTGCCGACGAGGCGCCGCGGATCACGTGGTAGTTCGTGACGAGGTGGCCGTGTTCGTCCCACAGGAAGCCGCTGCCGGTGCCGCTGGGCACCTCGGTCACGTTGCGGGAGAAGAAGTCGCGCTGCTGCGCCAGCGTCGTGATGTGCGCCACCGAGGGCGACACCTTGCGGAACACCGCGATGTTGTTCTGTTCCTGCGCGTCCAGCGGACCGCGCGGCGTGACCGGCCGCGGCTGCGCGCTCGCGGCGCCCGACAGGACCAGGACGGCCCCCACCCAGACCAGGAGTTTTCGAAAGTGCATGCAGCAATTATCAAAGCGGAAGCACCCCTGGCTGAGGCGGTACTGATTTGGGATGCACCGCTAGGCGCAAACCGGAGCCATAGCCCAGCGATGGCGAGGATTTGCAACGACGCGGTGCGCCCAAAGCGGTGCCGCCTCAGCCAGGGGTGGGAGTGCCGCCGGCCCAGCGGGCGATCTCGGCTTCCAGGTGCGCCGCGCGTTCGCGCAGGAGATCGGCGGTGGCCTTGAGCTGCAGGTGGGTGCGCACGCGGGCCAGCAGGATGGGCGGACTGATCGGCTTGGTGATGTAGTCCACCGCGCCCACCGACAGGCCGTGGCTCTCGTCCGCCGGATCGGAGCGCGCGGTCAGGAACAGCACCGGGATGTCGCGCGTGGCCGCGTCCGCCTTGAGCCAGCGGCACAGCTCGTAGCCGTCCATGTTGGGCATCAGCACGTCCAGCAGGATCAGGTCGGGCCGCGGCTCCTCGGCGGCGATGCGCAACGCACGGTCGCCGGTGGTGGCCACCTTGACGCGGTGCCGCTCCTTGAGCAGCTCGTAGAGCTGCGACAGGACTTCGGGCGAGTCGTCCACGATCAGGATCGTCGGACGCGGGTCTCCGTTCGAGATGCTCATGGCAAGGGGTCCTTCCTCATCAATCGTCGCGCCGGGACGCGTCCGCCCACGCCGCGTCGTCGAAACCGCGGCGGGCGCGCTCGAAGTCGAAGCGCTGCACGGCCCGCAGGATTTCGCGCAGCGCGGCGGTGCGCCGCTCGTCGAGATCCAGCCGGCCCCGGTCGAGGTCGTCCTTCAGCTTCTCGGCGCTGTCCACCGCCGCGCCGTCGTCCTCGGCGAGCTGACGGCGCAGGCGCACCAGGCGATCCCGCGCCGCCGCGGCAAGGTCCGGCCGGGCCGCGTCGTCCAGCTCGCCCGGCAGGGTCGGCGCGGGCGCCTCCTCGAGCGTCTGCCCCAGCGCATGCAGCACGCGTTCCAGCGCCGCGCGCAGCCCCTGCGCCAGCACCCGGCGCTCCGCCGCGGGCGCCTTCGCGCGGCAGGCGGTTTCCACCGCGGCGGCGGCCTCGCTCAGGGCCAGCGCGCCGATCGTCGCGGACGATCCCCGCAGCGTGTGCGCGATCCGTTCCAGCGCGTCCGGATCCTCCGCGGCGGCGGCCTGGTCCAGCCGCTCGCCCATCTCCTGCTGCGTGTGCAGGAAGATCCGCAACAGCCGCAGGTAGAGCGCGGCGTTGTTGGCCGCGGAAGCCATGCCGGAGCGCGCCTCGATGCCGTCGACGACCGGCAGCGCGGACGCGGCCGCGCCGGCGGGCGGCGCGGACGGGCCGGAAAGGTCGTCGAGGTCGTCGAGGTCGGCGAACGCGGACGGCTCCTGGCGCGGGACCGCCGCGCCTTCGGCCGGGTGGACCCAGCGGGCCAGCACCTCGAAGAGCATGTCGACGTTGAGCGGCTTGGCGATGTGGTCGTTCATGCCGGTGGCCAGGATGCGGGCGCGGTCGGCGCCGGAGACGTTGGCGGTCAGCGCGATGACGGGCAGGTCGCGCCAGCGCGGGTCCTGGCGCAATTCGCGGGTGGCGTCGTAGCCGTCCATCACCGGCATCTGGCAGTCCATCAGCACGCCGTCGAAGCCCTGCGGCGCCTGTTGCAGCAGATCCAGCGCGATCGCGCCGTTGCCGGCGATCGTCACCAGGATGCCGGCGCTCGTCAACAGCTCCTCGGCGAGTTCCTGGTTGACCTGGTTGTCTTCCACCAGCAGCAGCCGCGCACCGGCCAGCGCGCGTATCGCGCGCTGCGTCGCGGCGCGACGGGCGTGCGGATCGTTGCCGGCGCCCGAGGTCCTGGCCTGGCCCAGCACGTCCAGCAGCGCGGCGGCCATGACCGGCTTGCCGAGCACCGGTGGCCGCCTCGAGGACGGCCAGGCGGCCATCGCCTCGTACAGCTCGTCGTCGTTGACGCGCGCCGTCACCATGATGATGCGCGGCGCGTTCGAGGCGGTGTCGAGCAGCCGCAGCGCGGCAGTCACGCCGTCCATCTCGGGCATGCGCCAATCCATCAGCACCCAGTCGAAGGCGCGCCTGTCGCGCTCGGCGGCTTCCGCCGCGCGCAGGGCTTGGGGGCCGTCGGCGGCCTGCTCGACCTGCAGGCCCAGCCCCTGGCACAGACCGGCCAGCAACTCCCGGGCGACGCGGTTGTCGTCGACCACCAGCACGCGGCCGGCGGGCGGCGCCGCCGCGGTCTCCGGCGTGCGCGGCGGCGCCACGCCGAGCCTCGCCGTGACGTGCACGGTCAACCCGGCCCCCGGCATCGAGTCCAGACGCAGCGTGCCGCCCATCATCTCGACCAGCATCCGGCAGACCGCCAGCGCCAGATCGCCCCGGTCCGGCGTGCCGGCGTCGTTCCCGGACGGCGGCCGGGCCAGACGGGCCAGTTCGACGGGAGACAGGGCCGGACCGCTGTCGCGCAGGCTGAACTGGAGCACGATCTCGTCCGGCGAGGGACGGCCGGCCTCCGCCACCGCGATGACGACCTCGTCCTGCTCGCTGCGCCGCGCCGCGTGCTTGCCCAGATGGGTCAGCACCTGCCCCAGGCGGAAGGCGTCGCCCACCAGCCGCCCGGGGAGTCCGGCGGGCACGTTCAGCAGCAGCTCCACGCCTTTTTCCTCCAGGCTCAGGCCCAGCACCTGCACCAGGTGGGCGAACACCTCGTCCAGCTCGAACGGGATGTGCTCCAGCGCGAGCCGTCCGGCCTCGATGCGGCTGAAGTCGAGGATGTCGTCGATGACGCCGAGCAGGGCTTCCGCCGCCCGGCAGGTCTTCTCCACATAGTTGCGCTGGCGGTCGTCGAGCTCGGTCTGCAGGGCCAGTTCCGACATGCCGATGATCGCGTTCATCGGGGTGCGCAACTCGTGGCTCATGTTGGCGAAGAAGTCACCCTTGGCGCGGGTCGTGGCCTCGGCGGACTCGCGCGCGGCGCGGATCTCCTGCTCGGCGGACAGCCGGTCGGTCTGGTCGGTCAGCCAGACCAGCATGCCGGAGCGGCCGAAAGCCACGGGCCGGAAGGCGGCCAGGCAGTCGTGCCGCGCCCCGTCCGGGCCGATCACCCGGAGCTCCACGTCGCTGCCGATGCCGGTGCCCGCCGCCAGCGGCCGGGCCAGCTCGCGGCTGGCCTCGTCGGCGTAGGCGTCGGGCCAGGGCCGGCCGACCTCGACGTCGATCAGGCGCCGCAGGGCCGGGTTGGCGATGCTCACCGTCCCGTCGGTGATCAGCCCGATGCCCGCGGGCGTGCGTTCGATCAGGGTCATGAAGCGCTCGCCCTGGCGCGCCAGCGCCTGCTCCTGCGCATGGCGCGCGGCGCGTTGCCAGGCGTGGCGCAGCATCGCGCCCAGCAGCAGGAAGCACAGCAGCGCGATGGCGGCGCCGCCCGCGATCCGGGCCGGGCCGCCCAGCGCCTCGGCCGGGTCGGCCACGAACACCAGGCGCCACGGGCCGGCGCCGTCGCGCCAGTCGAGCAGGCGCGACAGCACGACATGCCGCCGTCCGTCGAGTTCCGCCTGGGCGGCGTCCGGGTCGAAGGGCAGCACCGCGATGCGGGCCGGGTCGTCGAACTGGTGGCCGTAGCGCTTGTTCTCGCCGAGCCGGCGGCTGCGCTCGGCCGACGGCGCCCCGGCCAGCATCAGCGCCCAGTCGGCCCGCGTCGACATCATCACGACGCCTTCGGGCGACAGGATCAGCGAGGACAGGCCGGCGCGCGGCGTCAGGAAGCGGTCCAGCGACGGCCCGTAGAACTGGACCGCGATCGCGCCGATGACGGGTCCGTCGTCGGCGGTCTCCTGGAACACCGGGGCGCTCAGGTAGATCGAGCGGCGCGCGGTGGTCTGGCTGATCGCCAGGGAGACCGCGATGCGGCCGGCCATGTTCTCGCGGAAGTACTCGCGGTGGCTGACGTCGGCCCCCATGGGCGAGCGCTGCAGGCCGCGGTTCCACTCGCCGACGATCACGCCGGCCCGGTTCACCACGAAGGTGACATCCGCCCCGAGCAGGTCGTTCATCCCCGCGAGCGTGGTGGCGGCCGGTCGCATGCGCGTGGCGAGCTGCACGTCGGTGAGCCGGGCCGCCGTCTTCACGTTCGCGTCCAGGCGTCCCGCCAGGCGCAGCGCGCCCACCGTCTTGCTCTCCAGGGTGATTCCGCGCAGTAGCAGGACCTCCCGGTCGATCTCCGCGTCCAGGTGGGCGAGGTAGCTCGCCTCGCGCAGTGCCCGGAACTTCCCGGCGGCCAGCGTGCCGGCCAGCAGCGACACGACTGCCGCGGCCAGCAGGGCCAGTCGCTTGTGGCGCGACAGCAGTGCCGCGATGCGGATCATGGGGCCGCTCCCGCGCTGGCGTCCCAGCTCAGCAGCGCCAGTGCCTCCTCGAAGCGGAAGCCCGCCGCCGCCGCCGCCACGCGGCGCAGCAACTGGGCCCGGGCCTGCGACGTCGGCCGGCGATCGAGTTCCCGCGCCAGCGCCTCTCCCGCCTCGACCGCCGCGGCGTCGCTGGCCTGCAGCAGCGCGGCGAGCTCACGCAGCAGGGCGTCGAGCGCCGGATCCGGCGCGGGGGGCGTCGCGGCGCCGCGCGACGGCCCCCCGGCCGGGACGTCGGCCGTCGCCGCGGACCCCTGCGCGACGCGCGTCAGCACGTCGAACAGACGGTCCACGCTCAGGGGCTTGCTCAGCAGGTCGTCCATGCCGGCGCACTGGATGCGTTCGCGCGCTTCGAGCGTCGCGCTCGCCGTCAGCGCGATGATGGGGAGTTCGCGCTGGCGCGGATCCTGGCGCAGGCGGCGCGCCGTTTCGTAGCCGTCCATCCCGGGCATGTGGCAGTCCATGAGCACGACGTCGATGTCCGCGTCCGGGCGGGCCAGCAACTCGATCGCGGCCTGGCCGTCCGGCACCGCGCTCACTTCCAGCCCGGTGGCGCGCAGCAGTTCGACGCTGAGCTCCCGGCTGACCGGATCGTCCTCGACGACCAGCAGCCGCATGCCGGTCAGGCGCGCCATGGCCGCGCGGGTCGCCGCGCCGTGGTACGGCGATGCCGGCGCCGGCGCGACCGGCCGGCCGGTCGCCTCGCCGATGGCCGACAGCAGCGTCGACGCGGTCACGGGTTTGCTCAGCAGCCGCGGCCGGTGGCGCGGATCGATCTCGCCGAGCGCGGCGGCCACCGTCGCGTCGCGGCCGAAGGCGGTCACCAGCAGGATGGCCGGGGGCGACGCGAGGCGGCTGCCCGCGATCAGGCGCGTGGCCTCGATGCCGTTCAGGACGGGCATCTGCCAGTCCATCAGCACCAGGTCGTAGGGCCGCTTCTCGGCCTCGGCCTCCATCACGCACTGGGCCGCGTTGGCGCCGTTCACGGCCGTGCCTACGCCCATGCCGAAGCCGGCGCACAGCGCGCCCAGGATATCGCGCGCGGCGCGGTTGTCGTCGGCGACCAGCACGCGCAGCCGCGACAGGTCGGCCATCGTCGACGGTCCCGCCACCGCCCCGCGCACGCCCTGGCGCTGGCCCAGCCGCACGGTGAAGGAGAAGGTCGAGCCTTCGCCGGGCTGCGAGCTCACCTGGATGTGCCCGCCCATCATCTCCACCAGCTGCCGGCACACCGCCAGGCCCAGGCCGCTGCCACCGTACTGGCGCGTGGTCGAGGTGTCGGCCTGGTTGAAGCTGTGGAACAGCCGCGAGATCGTCTCCTGCGTCATGCCGATGCCGGAGTCGGTGACGCTGAAGCGCAGCTCGACCCAGTCGTCGCCGGAGGCCGCCCGCTCGACGGCGACGATGACCTCGCCGGCCTGCGTGAACTTCACGGCGTTGGCGCCCAGGTTGATCAGGACCTGGCCGAGCCGCATGGGATCGCCGATCAACGCATTGGGCACGTCGGCCGGGCGGTGGATCAGCAGTTCCACGCCCTTGTCCTCGGCGCGCAGCCCGATCAGGTCGACCAGGCGTTCCAGCACCTGGTCGAGCTGGAAGGGCACCTGTTCCAGCGTCATGCGGCCCGACTCGATGCTGCTGAAGTCGAGGATGTCGTCGATCAGGTCGAGCAGGCTCAGCGCGGCCCCGTTGACCTTCTCCAGGTAGTTGCGCTGGCGGGCGTCCAGCCCGGTCTGCAGCGCCAGGTCGGACATGCCGACGATGATGTTCATCGGCGAGCGGATTTCATGGCTCATGCCGGCGAGGAAGCTGGACTTGGCCAGCGCCGCGTCCTTGGCCGCCTCCATGGCCGCGCGCGCCTCGCGGGCGGCTTCCTGGCGGCGCGTGATGTCGACCAGCCACAGCACCGTGGCCGCCTTGTCGCCCTCGTAGTCCAGCGGCATCGACGACAGGAGGTAGGTCCGGGGCCCGCCCTGGGCGTCGAGCAGGCCGACCTCGACGTCGAGCACCCGTTCCCGCTCGCGCAGCACCTTGCGGACCCGCGTCTCGCTGGCCTCGTCCGCGTAGCGATGGGGCCACGGATGGAACAGCTCGGCGCCGAGCTGCTCGGACAGCACGGGATTCACGAACTCGATCCGGTCCCGCACGACCAGGCAGATGCCGATCGGCGCCATGCGGAAGACGACGCGGAACTCGTCGCCGCGCGCCGCGATCTCGGCGGCGCTGCGCTCGCGCTGACGCCGGTGGTCCGCGGTCAACCGGCTCAGCGCGAAGCCGCCCAGGAACACCGCCGCGCAGAGCAGCGCCACGCCCGCCTGTCGGGCGGCGCCCATCGCGTCGGTGAGGTCGTCCATCAGCACCAGCGCCCAGGGGCCGTCCGGATCGTTCCAGTCGATGCGGGCGACGGCGACGGCCACGCGCCGGCCGTCGATCCGCGCGACCGTGCCGTCCGCGACGGCGAAGGGCAGGAAGCGTCGCCGGGCAGGATCCACCAGCTCCGCCGCGGGGCGCCAGCGCGCCGTCAGCGCCTGGTCGCGGGCGGCGTCGGGCGCCGAGGTCAGCGCCAGACGCCATTCGGGCCGGCTGGCGGCGAACACCACGCCGTGCGGCGAGACGACCAGCGCCCCGGCGTGACCCTGGGCCGCCAGGAAGGGATCCAGCAGCTCATCGGCGCGCTTGCGGGCGACCAGGGCGCCGACGACGGGGCTGGCGAGGTCCTGGCGTTCATGGATGGGCGCCGCGAAGATGAGCGCACGCTCCCGCAGGCGCGGCGACACCGTCGGGAAGACCGAGGCGCGGCCTTCCATGGCCTGCCTGAAATAGGCGCGCGCCGAGACGTCGATGCCGATGCCCCGCTGGTTCGCATGCCGCGTCCATTCGGCGACCATGATGCCGCCGCGGTTCAGCACGAACACCCCGTCCGCGCCCATCGTCGCCGCGGCGGCGGCGAGATGCTGCTCCCCGGGCCGCACCAGCGCCGCGCGGTCGGGATCCGTCTCCAGCGTCATCACCTTGATCAGCGGATCGATCAGGCCGCCCGATTCCACGGCGCCCATGTCCGGCCCGATCAAGGTCCGTTGCATCAGCGACAGGGCTTCCCGGTCGACCGCCGAGCGCAGCCCGGCGCGCCGGTCCGCCTCCAGGTACTCGCGTTGCGCCAGGCTCAGGCCGACACCCGCGAGCGCCGCCGCCACGGCGGCCAGGAGCCACGCGATCGCCGGCCGGCGCAGTCCCTCGCGCGTCCATCGCGTCGTCGGAAGTGCTCGAAGGGAGATCGTCATCGTGTCGTCTGGCGGTGCTCAGCGCGGCGGGATGTCCGGCGGGCTGACGGTCTCCATCCACGCCCGTTTGCGCGCCATCGTCGCGTCGTCGTCGGCGAAGCGCCGCGCGATCGCCTGGAACTCGGGCTGGATGCGCACGAAGGCCTCGACGATGTCCGGATCGAAGTGCGAGCCCGAGCCCTGCACCAGGATGACCGCCGCCTGCTCGTGCGACATGCCTTCCTTGTAGACGCGGCGGCTGATCAGCGCGTCGTAGACGTCGGCCAGCGCCATCAGCCGGGCCGACAGCGGGATCGCGTCGCCGCGCAGGCCCTCGGGGTAGCCCGAGCCGTCCCACTTCTCCTGGTGGCCGTAGGCGATCTCCTTGGCCACGGACAGGAAGCCCACCGGCGTGCCGAGCTGCGCCTCCGCCTGCGCGATGGCGTCGCGGCCCAGCGCCGGATGCGACTTCATGATCTCGAATTCCTCCGGCGTGTAGCGGCCCGGCTTGAGCAGGATGCGGTCCGGGATGCCGACCTTGCCGATGTCGTGCAGGGGCGCCGACTTGAACAGCGTGGCGATGTAGTCGGGCGTGAGCTGCCCGCGGCAGCGCGGATGGTCGCGCAGCGCCTCGGCCAGCGCGCGCACGTAATGCTGGGTGCGCCGGATGTGGTTGCCGGTGTCGTTGTCGCGGGTCTCCGCCAGCGAGGCCATCGCCAGGATGGTGACGTCCTGGATCGCGGCCAGGTCCTCGGTGCGGCGTTGCACCTCGGCCTCGAGGTAGGCGGCCTTGTCGCGCAGGAAGTCGGCGCCGGCCTTCAGCCGCAGGTGCGTGCGCACGCGCGCCATCACGATCGGCGGGCTGATCGGCTTGGTGATGTAGTCCACCGCGCCCAGCGCCAGCCCGCGCATCTCGTCGGCGACGTCGGACTTGGCCGTCAGGAAGATCACCGGCACCTCGCGCGTGGCCGGATCGGCCTTCAGGCGCTGGCAGACGTCGTAGCCGTCCATGCCCGGCATCATGACGTCGAGCAGGATCAGGTCCGGGCGCGGCTCGGCGGCGGCGATGCCCAGCGCCTTCACGCCATGGTTGGCGATCTTCACGCGGTAGCGGTCGCGCAGCAGCTCGCTCATCAGCGCCAGGTTGTCCGGCGTGTCGTCGACGACCAGGATGGTCGCGCCGTCGGTGGGATCGCGGGTCGGCAGGGCGTCGCTCATGCGGGGCTCCCGGAGGTGGAACCGGCGTCGGTCGCGGGTTCCGCGTCGCGGCTGGCGCCGGACCGCGTGGCGCTTGCGTGACGTGCATCATCGCGCAGCCAGTCCAGCGCGCCGTCGAAGTCGAAGCGGCCGGCGGAGTCCGCCGCGCGGCGCAGCATGCGCGCGCGCGAGGTCGGCAGCGGCAGCCGGTCCAGCAGCGCCGACAGCTCCAGCGCCGCGTCGGTCGCCGCCGAATCGCTGTCGCGCAGCAGCGCCTCCAGCCGCGCCAGCAACGCGTCCAGGCGCTCGCGCGAAGCCTCGTCCAGGACCGGCGCGGCGGAGGCGGCCGCCGGGGGCGCCGGGGGCGCCGGCGCGATCGCTGGCATCAGCGCCTCGCGCGCCAGGTGCCGGCCCAGCGAGACCAGCAGCGTCGCCAGCAGGGACTGGGCGCGGACCAGCAGCGGATCGCGCTCGGCGGCGGCCGCGCGCTGCGCGCAGGCCTGTTCGAGTGCGCCGGCCGCCGCGGCCAGCGGACGCGCGCCCAGCGTGCCGGCCGCGCCGCGCAGCGAATGGGCCAGCCGCGTCATCGTCGTCGCGTCGCCGGCCGCGACGGCTTCGGCGAAGTCGGCGGCGAAACCGGTCTGCGTGTCGTGGAAGGTGCGCAGCAGCTTGCGGTAGAGCGCCAGGTGACCGCCCGCCGTCGCCAGCCCGGCCTGCACGTCCAGGCCGGCGATCTGCGGCAGGCCGTCCGGCCGCCCGTCGCCGAATCCGGCCGCGCCCGCCGGAGCGGGTCCAACCGGTTCGATCGCCTCGCTGCGCCCCTGCACCGTGTCCACGCGCCGGCCCGCGCCGGAGCGCGTGTCCATCGGCACGTCCGACGCCGGCATCGCCGGATGCACCCAGCGCGCGAGGATCTCGAACAGGTGGTCGACGTCGAGCGGCTTGGACAGGTGGTCGTTCATGCCCGCCTCGATCACCCGTTCGCGGTCGCCGCTCATCGCGTTCGCGGTCATCGCGATGACGGGCAGGGCGGTCCAGCGCGGATCGGCGCGCAGCGCGCGCGTGGCGGCATAGCCGTCCAGCACCGGCATCTGGCAGTCCATCAGCACGCCGTCGAAGCCGTCGGGCGCCGCTTCCAGCAGATCCAGCGCGACGCGTCCGTTGCAGGCCAGCGTCACGTGCAGTCCCGCGTCCTCGAGCAGCGCGGTGACCAGTTCCTGGTTCAGCTCGTTGTCCTCGGCCACGAGCATCCGCGCGCCGGCGACCTGGCGCATCGCCTCGCGCGCCGAATCGCGCCGGCGCTGCGCCGCCGGCGGGGGCAGGTCGACGTGGCCGAGCGCCTCGCCGATGGCGCCGAGCAGGGTCGAGGCCGTCACCGGCTTGGTCAGCAGCACCGGGCGGCGCGGCTGCCCGGCGGCGGCCAGCGCCGCGGTGAGCGAGTCGTCGCGCCCGAACGAGGTCACCAGCACGATGGCCGGCGGCGCGCGCAGCCGGCCGTCGCCGAGCTGGCGCGCGGCCTCCAGGCCGTCGAGCACCGGCATCTGCCAGTCCATGAGCACCAGCGCGTAGGGGCGGCCCTCCGCCTGCGCGCGTTCGGCGGACTGCACGGCCTGCGCGCCGTCGGCGGCGGTGCTGACCTCCAGCCCGAAGCTGGCGCCCAGCGCGGACAGGATCTCGCGCGCGGCGCGGTTGTCGTCGACGACCAGCGTGCGCATCGTCGCCAGTTCGTGCGCCATCAGCGCGCGGCGCGCGGGCAGGTCCGAGTCCTCGGCCTGCGGCACGAAGCGGGCCGTGAAATGGAAGGTCGAGCCCTGGCCCGGCGCGGATTCGAGCCAGATGCGGCCGCCCATCATCTCCACCAGCTGCTTGCAGATGGCCAGGCCCAGGCCGCTGCCGCCGTACTTGCGGGTGGTGGAGCTGTCGGCCTGGCTGAAGCTGTGGAACAGCCGCGCCTGCTGCTCCGGCGTCATCCCGATGCCGCTGTCGCGGATCTGGAAGTGCAGCTCGACCTCCGGCGCGCAGCCGGCCGCGGTGCCGGCGGCGATCGCGGCCGTGGCGGCCGCCGTCTCGGACGCGGGCAGCGCGACGGCGTCGATGCCGACGATGATCTCGCCGTGATCGGTGAACTTGGCGGCGTTGTTGCCCAGGTTGACCAGCACCTGGCCCAGGCGCAGCGGATCGCCGATCAGCGCGGTGGGCAGGTCCGGCGGCAGGTTCAGCAGCAGCTCCAGGCCCTTGTCCTCGACGCGGAAGCCGATCAGGTTGACGAGGTGGTCCAGCACGTCCTCCAGCCGGAAGGGCACGCATTCCAGGCTGAGCTTGCCCGCCTCGATGCGGCTGAAGTCCAGGATGTCGTCGATGACGCCGAGCAGGTTCTCGGCCGAGCGGTGCACCTTCTCGATGTAGTTGCGCTGGCGCGCGTCCAGTCCGGTCTGCAGCGCCAGATGGGACATGCCGATGATGGCGTTCATCGGCGTGCGGATCTCGTGGCTCATGTTGGCGAGGAAGTCGGACTTGGCGCGGGTGGCGCCCTCGGCGTCGTCCTTGGCCTGGCGCAACGCGGCCTGGGCGTCCTGCTGTTCCGCCAGCAGGGCCTGGAGCTGGCGGTGCTGTGCCTGGAGCTCCAGGTCCTTGCGGTCGCGCGCCGCGCGGTGGGCCACGCTGCGCAGCGTCGCGGCGAGCAGTCCGAAGGCCAGCAGCGAGACCAGCGCCGCGATGCCGATGCGCGTGGAGGCCGGCTCCAGCGCCTCCAGGTCGCCCAGCAGGACCAGCCGCCAGGGGCCGGCCGGATCGTTCCAGGCGACCTCGGCGCGCGCGGCGGCGTGCCGCACGCCGTCGATCTCCAGCAGCGGGCCCTGCAGCGCGAAGGGCAGGCTGTGCGTGCGCGCCGGATCCTCGAACAGCTTGCCGTACTGCGCGCCGGCGGTGAGCGTCCGCGCGCGCTCGGACGTGGCGGGGCCGTCCAGGCTCATGCGCCACTCCGGGCGGCTGGCCGCGAGCACCACGCCGGACGGCGCCACCAGCAGCGCGCCGGCATAGCTGCGCGTGTCGAGGAAGTGGTCGAGCGCGTCGGCGTACAGCCGCGCGGCCACGACGCCGACGATCTCGCCCTCCTGGCCCGGGCGCGCGTAGATCGGCGCGGAGAGCCAGAAGGCGCGCTGGCCGGTGCTGATGCTGATGCCGGCGAAGACGTTGGGCTGGCCGCGCATGGCCTGGCGGAAGTACTGGCGGAAGGAGACGTCCAGCCCGATCGGGGGCGAGCCCTCGTCGTCCCAGCCGGCGATGATGCGGCCCTGCGCGTTGACGACGAAGGCGAGCTGCGCGCCCACGCTGGCGCCGATCACCTCCAGCGTGTCGGCGGCGGGCCGGGTGCGGCGCGCGGCCTCGACGTCGGTCAGCGCGGCCGCGGTCTTGAGCGAGGGATTGAGCTGGCCCGCCAGCACGACCGCGCCCATGCCCTTGCCGGAGAGGGTCAGGCCCTGCAGTGCGATCGCCTCGCGCTGGGCGGCGTTGCTCAGGTTGCGCTGGAAGTCATGCTCGAGCGAACGACGGTGCGCTTCGCTGGCGGCGATGCCCAGCGCGAGCGCGAGCAGGCCGGCCGGCAGCCATGCGGCCCGGCGATGTCGCAGCAGCCAGTCGGACACACGACCCATCCCTTTCCCTCCCCGGAAGTCCCGGTCGAAGGCTGCCGGGCGCTTGTGGATGAATGCTGGGGAAGTGTAGGGGAGGCGGCGCGGCGTGCAAGCCCCGGGACGGCGGGCCCGTCGACGCGGCGGTCAGTCCGGTCCCCGCCCGTGCGACGCTGCGTCCGACCAGCGCCGGCGGGCCTCGGCGACCAGGGCAGTCGCCCGCTCCAGCTCGACCGACATGCCGTCGGTCCCCACGACCGCGGCGCCGGTCAGCCGGAACGAGGGCTCCATCAGCTCGCGCAAGGCCGCCGGGCGCAGCTTGCCGGTCTGTCGCAGCAGGTCGATGCCATCGATGATCGCCCGCATGCACGGCAGCGTCGCGGTGGCGAAGGGCAGGTGCAGGCCCGCGGATGTCAGCCGACCCTCCCGCGCCTCGCGCGAGAGGGCGGCCAGTTCGTCGCCGAGGAGGGCGGGCTCGTTCGAGGCCAGGGCGGCACGCAGCGCGGACGCGGGCAAGGGCGGGCGGGCGTCGTCGTCTCCGAGGCTGTTGCCGAGGGACTGGTAACCGATGTCCTCGGCGCCGGTGTCCGGAACGGGGTGGGGGTGGGGGATGGGGACCATGAGGGATCGCGGAGTGGACGACACGTGTTCTGTAGCCGTGCGGAAAGTCTGGTTCGGTCGAAGCGACCTGCGACCTGCGACCTGCGACCTGCGACCGGCGCCGAGACGCGGAGACGTCCTACACCGGCCGCGCCGCGCCGCGGCTAGCATCGGTCGACATGACGATCGTGCATGCAGCCACCATCGAGGCCGCCGCCCCGTCGCCGGGCGACCTCGTCGTCGCCAGGCCGCAAGGCCTGTACTGCCCGCCCGGCGATTTCTACATCGATCCCTGGGCGCCGGTCGACCGCGCGGTCATCACGCACGCTCACAGCGACCACGCCCGGACCGGCCATGCGCACTACCTCGCGCATGCGGACAGCGCCGCGATCCTGCGGCGCCGGCTGGGCGAGGACATCACGCTGCAGACGTTGGCCTATGGCGAGTCGATCGAGCACCGCGGGGTGCGTCTGTCGCTGCACCCGGCCGGCCATGTGCTGGGGTCGGCGCAGGTGCGACTGGAACACGGCGGCCGGGTCTGGGTCGCATCCGGCGATTACAAACTGGAGGCCGACGGCACCTGCGCGCCGTTCGAGCCGGTGCGGTGCGACACCTTCATCACCGAATCGACCTTCGGCCTGCCGATCTACCGCTGGCCGTCGCAGGCTGCGCTCTTCGCCGGGATCGATGCCTGGTGGCGCGCCAACGCGGCGGCCGGCCGCGCATCGCTGCTCTACGCCTATGCGCTGGGCAAGGCGCAGCGGCTGCTGCACGGCGTCGACGCGAGCATCGGCCCGATCGTGGCGCACGGGGCGGTGGAGCCGCTGAACGCGATCTACCGCGAGGCCGGCGTGCCCCTGCCGCCGACCTTCCATGCCGCGGATCCCGCGCTCGACAAGGCCGCGCTGTCGCGCGCGCTGGTGATCGCGCCGCCGTCGGCCGCACGTTCGCCGTGGATCAGGCGTTTCGGCGCCGACCCGTCGGACGCCTTCGCCAGCGGCTGGATGCAGCTGCGCGGCACGCGCCGGCGCCGCGGCGTCGATCGTGGCTTCGTCGTGTCCGATCATGCCGATTGGCCGGGCCTGATGGCCGCCATCCGCGGCACCGGCGCTGAGCGCGTCTTCGTCACGCACGGCAGCGTGGCGACGATGGTGCGTTGGCTGGGCGAGCAGGGGCTGCAGGCGCAGGCCTTCGCCACCGAGTACGGCGACGAGGAAGAGCCCGGGGATCCGGCCGCGTCGGGCGGGCCGGCGTGAGGGTTACTCGACCGGTGCGTGGCGGCGCAGCAGTTCGCGGGCCCGCCTGAAGTCGAAGCGCTGCACGGCGTCCAGCGCGGCTTGCAGTGCGACGATCCGCGCGTCACTCTTGTCGCCGGGATGCGGCTGCCGGGCCAGGGCCTCGCGCATGCGTTCCGCCAGCTCGATGGCCGCGGCGTCGTCGGCGTCGAGCAGGCGGATCAACTGCTCGCGATCCGGGGCCTCGTCCCACGCGGACAGTCCGGCGGCCGCCGTCGTTGCCTCCCGGGCCTCGGCCCAGGACTGGATCCGCCGCAGCGCCGGCAGCAGCTCGTCCATCCGTTGCATGACCTGCCCCAGCGATGCCGCCCGGTCCTCGCGCGGCGTACCGTCGCCGCATGCCTGCTCCAGCCGAGATGCCGCCTCGGCCAGTTCGTGGGCCCCGATCGTGCCCGCGGCGCCCCGCAGCGCGTGGGCCTGATGGGCCAGGGCGCGCGTGTCGCCGCTGTCCAGCGCCGCGTCCAACGGGGCCTGGAAGCCGGCACGGGTGCGCAGGAAGGTCGCGACCAGGCGCCGGTACAGCGTCATGCGCCGGTCCGCTCCGACCAGGCCGGCGCGCAACAGATGCCGGTCCTGCGGCGACAGGTCGGCGTCGTCCCAGGACCAGCGCGGGTCGTCCCGTCCGCCGAGGTCGCCGCGATCGGCCGGATCGCTCGGATCGCTCGGATCGCCGTGATCGCCGTGATCGCCGTGATCGCCGTGATCGCGCGCCTCAGGACCTTCGGGCGGCGCGGGCAAGCCGCCGTCCGTGACTGCGGTCTCGCCGCGGGAGACGGCCACCCAGCGCGCCAGCGTCGTGTACATCAGCTCGATGTCCAGCGGCTTGGCCAGGTGCGCATCCATGCCCGCGGCCAGGATGCGTTCGCTGTCGCCGGTCATCGCGTTGGCGGTCAGCGCGATCACGGGCAGCGTGCGCCAGCGCGGATCGGCGCGCAGCCGCCGCGTGGTCTCGTAGCCGTCGAGCTCCGGCATCTGGCAGTCCATCAGCACCGCGTCGAAGCCGTGAGGCGACGCAGCGAGCACGTCCAGCGCCTGCTGGCCGTGGTCCGCCAGCGTGACCGTCGCGCCGACGTCGCGCAGCAGTTCGGCCGCGAGTTCCTGGTTCAGTTCGTTGTCCTCGACCAGCAGCACGCGGGCGCCGGCCAGTTGTCGCATCGCGCCGCGCCGGGGCCGGCGCGGGAGGCCGAGCCGGCCGGGGGCGATGGGGCGCGTCCCCGTCGCAATGCCCAGGCGCGCCGTGAAACGGACCGTCGTCCCCTGTCCCGGCGTGGAGTCGATCTCGATGCCTCCGCCCATCATCCCCACCAGCTGCCGGCAGATCGCCAGTCCGAGCCCGCTGCCGCCGTAGCGCCGGGTGGTCGACGTGTCGGCCTGGCTGAAACTGCTGAACAGCCGGGCCACCGTGGCGGCGTCCATGCCGATGCCGGTGTCGCGCACCAGGAACCGCAGCCCTATCGTCTGTTCGGACATGTCGCGTTCGGCCTCGTGTGGCCCGTCGTGGGCCATGTCATCGCCCGTCTCGTTGACCGTCTTGTTGACCGTCTCGTTGCCCGTGGGGCGGCCGTCGTCCCCGAGACGTTCCACGGCGATGAGGATCTCGCCGCGCTCGGTGAACTTGGCGGCGTTGTTGCCCAGGTTGACCAGCACCTGCCCGAGCCGCAGCGGGTCGCCGCGCAACACCGGCGGCAGGTCGGAGGGGAGCGCCAGCCTGAGCGTGACCGGCTTGTCCTGGAGCGGGCTCGCGATCAGGTCCATCACGTGGTCCAGGACGTCGCCGAGAAGAAAGGGGACCGACTCCAGCCGCAGCTTGCCCGCCTCGATGCGGCTGAAGTCCAGGATGTCGTTGAGCAGGCCGAGCAGGTGCGCGGCCGAGCGGTGCACCTTCTGGATGTAGTCGCGCTGGCGCGGGTCGAGTCCGGTGCGCAGGGCCAGTTCGGACATGCCGAGGATGGCGTTCATCGGGGTGCGGATTTCGTGGCTCATGTTGGCCAGGAAGTCGGACTTGGCGCGCGTCGCTTCCTCCGCGGCTTCCCGGGCCCGGTGGATGCCGGCCGCGTGCGCCAGGGCGCGCTGCAACGCGACCAGCAGCGCCAGGCTCAGCAGCGCCGCGAGGCCGGCCACTGCGAGTCGTTCGCCCGGCGGCGCGACCAAGGCCAGGTCTTTCAGCAGCACCAGCCGCCAGGGGCCGCGAGGGTCGTTCCAGTTCAGGTCGGCGCCGGCCGCCAGGAGCCGCCGATCGTCGATCTCGATGACCGGCAGCTTCGGATCGAACGGGAGGCGGCGCGCACGGGCGGGGTCGAGGAAAGCGTCGCCGCCGGGACGGCCGGCAGGCGATGCCGCGGTGCCGGCTGCATCGGCCGGACTGGCGGACGTGAGCCGCCAGCCCGCCTCGCTGGCCGCCAGGACCAGGCCGTCCGGCGCGATCAGCAGGCCGCCGGCGTAGCCCGCATCGGGCGTGAGGAACACGTCGTCCACGGATCTGGGATCGGCCAGGATGCGGTCGACATCGTCAGGGATGAAGCGCAGCGCGAGCACCCCGATCGGCCGGACAGCACGAGGTCCGGCCGCCGGGCCGGCTTCGCCGCCGCCGTCCTCCGGCCAGACGGGGGCGCACAGATAGAACGCGCGGCGTCCGTCCGGCGCATCGATGCCAGCGCCCGCCGAGGGCTCGCCGGACAGGGCCTGCAGGACGTGCGGATGGGCCGCGACGTCCTGTCCCGGGCGTGACGCCGGCGGGGCGGCGTCCGAACTGGCCACGACGAGGCCGCGTCGGTTCGCGACGAAAGCAGCCTCGGCCTGCCAGGTCAGCGCCAGGGCGTTCAGGGTGCGCCGGACATGCGGGTCGGTGAGGCGACTGTCGACGCTCGCCGCGCGCCTGAACGCTTCGTCGGCGCTTCCAAGGATGCGCAGCGCGCCCATCGCGGGACTTCTCAGCGTCACCCGGTGCAGGACGAAAGCCTGCCCGCGGGCGGCCCGATCCAGTTCCCGGCGCGCTTCGCTCCCGGCCCAGTTCGCGTAGCCGAACTGGGCCGCGCCCGCCGCGGCGATCGTCAGGAGGCCAATGAGCAGCCATGCCCTGGACGGCCGATCCAGCAGCCACTCCCGCCATCGTTGCGACTGCCGGCCCCTCGGCGCCACTGCCATTGCGGTATTCCTGTCGGTCGATCCCTTCGGGACGGCCTCGAACAGCCATGGATACTGTCCGTGGCGGCGATGCGCCGTCGTGTCCCGGTGCCTTGACGGGTGCCGTCAGTGTTGAAGCGCGGCCCGCCCTTGTCAACCAGACGAACGCGCCGGCGTCCTACACCGGGCGGGCGGACGGTTCGCTAGCATCGGCCGCATGAGAGCCTTCGCCGCGCTGTTCCGCGACCTGGACGCGTCCACGTCCAAACTGGCGAAGCAGTCCGCGTTGCGGGATTACCTGCGCCAGGCCCCGGCGGAAGACGCCGCGTGGGCGGTGTATTTCCTCGCCGGCGGCAAGCCGCGTCAGCTGGTGCCGACGAAGCTGCTGCGCGAGCAGGCGCGCCTGGTGGCCGGCTTGCCCGAGTGGCTGTTCGACGAGAGCTACGAGGCCGTCGGCGACCTCGCCGAAACGATTTCACTGCTGCTGCCTGAACCCGCGCAGGCGGTCGAGCGGCCGCTGTCCGAATGGATGACGGATCACCTGCTGCCGCTGCGCGGGCAGCCTCCCGAGGCGCTTGCCCTCGCGCTGCAGGGGCAGTGGGCCGCGCTGGCGGTCGACCAGCGCTTCGTGCACCTCAAGCTGATCACCGGGGCCTTCCGCGTCGGCGTGTCCAGGTTGCAGGTGACGCAGGCGCTGGCGGCCGTCGGCGGGCTGGACGCCAAGCTCGTCGCGCAACGGCTGATGGGCTACACCCACATCGGCGCCACGCCGCGCGCCGCGGATTACGAGGCGCTCATCGCACCGGCCGGCGCGAACCCCGGCGAAGGTGACGTGCACGAGGCCGGCGCGAGCCGCGGCCTGCAGCCGTATCCGTTCTTCCTGGCGCACCCGTTCAACCTGGCCGTCGAGCAGTTCGACGCGGCGATCGGTCCGGCGTCGGACTGGCTGGTCGAATGGAAGTGGGACGGCATCCGCGCCCAACTCGTCAAGCGCGGCGGCGAGGCGGCGATCTGGTCGCGCGGCGAGGAGCTCGTGACGGAACGCTTTCCGGAGCTGCGGGTCATGGGCGAGGCGCTGCCCGACGGCACCGTGCTGGACGGCGAGATCCTGGTCTGGCGTGACGGCCGTCCGATGCCGTTCGCGGAACTGCAGAAGCGCATCGGCCGCAAGACTCTGAGCGCGAAGCTGCTTGGGGAACTGCCCGTGGCCCTGTGCGTCTACGACTTGCTGGAGGAGTCCGGCGGGGACTTGCGCGACCGGCCGCAGCAGGAACGCCGCCAGCGGCTGGAGCACCTGGTGGCGACGCACCCGCTGGCGGGGCTTGAGCTCAGTCCATTGATCGAGGGTGCGGACTGGACCGACCTCGCCCGGCAGCGCGAGCAGGCCCGCGCGCTCGGTGTCGAGGGGATGATGCTCAAGCGCCGCGACGCGCGCTACGGCGTCGGACGCACCAAGGACGTCGGCGTCTGGTGGAAGTGGAAGATCGATCCGCTGTCAGTCGACGCGGTGCTGATCTACGCGCAGCGCGGCCACGGGCGCCGCGCGAGCCTTTACACCGACTACACCTTCGCCGTCTGGAACGCGCCGCCGCAGGATCCGGACCGGCGGCTGGTGCCGTTCGCGAAGGCGTACTCGGGCCTCACCGACGCGGAGATCCGCGAGGTCGACGCCGTGATCCGCAAGACGACGGTGGAGACCTTCGGTCCGGTGCGCAGCGTCACGCCGACGATGGTGTTCGAACTCGGTTTCGAAGGCATCGCGCGCAGCGGCCGCCACAAGAGCGGCATCGCCGTCCGGTTCCCGCGCATGCTGCGCCGGCGCGAGGACAAGCCGGTCGAGGAGGCCGACAGCTTGCAGACCTTGCTGGCGCTGCTGCCGGAGCCGGGCGCATGAACGGCGTAAGCGATGGCGACGAGGGGGTGGGTCGGCACGGTCACTGGCCCTCACCCCCACCCGCTCCCGCAAGCGGGAGAGGGGGCCAAGGCGAGACCGAGGGCGTCGGTGACGGTGGCGGCGTCGGTCTGGCGGCGATCGACGCCTGGCTGACGGAAAAAGGCTGGACGCCCTTCCCGTTTCAGCGTCGTGTGTGGGACGAGATCGCCCGCGGACGCGGCGGGTTGCTGCATTCGAGCACCGGCAGCGGCAAGACGCTGGCGGTGTGGCTGGGCGCGCTGGCGGCGTTGCGCGGCGAGGTCGGCGCGCAGGGGCGTCCCCACGGCGGCCGGACGATCGCGCCGCCGCTGACGGTGCTCTGGATCACGCCGATGCGCGCGCTGGCCGCCGACACGCTGCGCGCGCTGGAGGCGCCGATGGCGGCGCTGTGCCCCGGTTGGACCGCCGCGCTGCGCAGCGGCGACACGACGTCCGCGCAGCGGACCGCGCAGGACCGGCGCCTGCCGACCGTGCTCGTGACGACGCCGGAGAGCCTGTCGCTGCTGCTGTCCCGCGCCGATGCGCAGGAGCAGCTCGGCCAGGTGCGCCTGGTCGTCGTCGACGAATGGCACGAACTGATGGGCAACAAGCGCGGCGTGCAGACGCAGCTGGCGCTGGCGCGGCTGCGCCGGTTCGCCTCCTCTTGCTCCCTCTCCCGCTTGCGGGAGAGGGCAGGGGTGAGGGCCGGCGGCCGTGGCAGTCCGCTGATGACCTGGGGCCTGTCCGCCACGCTGGGCAACCTGGACGAGGCCCTGCGGACCCTGCAGGGCGTGGACGCCGGCGACGCGGTGGTGGTGCAGGGCGAGACGGACAAGACGCTGCTCATCGACACGCTGCTGCCCGAGGCCGCCGAGCGTTTCGCCTGGGCGGGCCACATGGGGCTGCGGATGCTGCCGCAGGTCGTCGAGGCGATCGAAGCCAGCGCGAGCTGCCTGGTCTTCACCAACATGCGGTCGCAGGCCGAGCGCTGGTACCGCGCGCTGCTGGAGGCGCGCCCGGACTGGGCGGGCGTGCTGGCGCTCCACCACGGTTCCCTGGATCGCGAGGTGCGCGAATGGGTCGAGCTCGGTCTCAAGGAAGGGCGCGTCAAGGCCGCCGTGTGCACCTCCAGCCTGGACCTGGGCGTGGACTTCCTCCCGGTCGACCGCGTGCTGCAGATCGGCTCGGCCAAGGGCGTCGCCCGGCTGGTGCAACGCGCCGGGCGCTCCGGCCATGCGCCCGGACGGCCGTCACGGATCACGCTGGTGCCCACGCACAGCTTGGAACTCGTCGAGGCGGCCGCCGCGCGCGAGGCCGTCCACGCCGGGCAGATCGAGGCCCGGCACAGTCCACGCGAGCCGCTGGACGTGCTGGTCCAGCACCTGGTCACCGTGGCGCTGGGCGGCGGCTTCCGGCCCGACGAGCTGCTGGCCGAGGTCCGCGGCACCGTCGCCTACGAGGACCTGGGCCTGGAGAACTGGCAGTGGTGCCTGGACTTCGTCCGGCAAGGCGGCCCCTCGCTCTCCGCCTATCCCGACTACCACCGCGTGGTCCCCGACGACGACGGCATCTGGCGGGTGCCCGACGCGCGGCTCGCGCGGCGGCACCGCGTCAACATCGGCACCATCGTCAGCGACGCCTCGATCAGCGTGCAGTACCTGGGCGGGGGCAAGCTGGGCAGCGTCGAGGAAAGTTTCATCGCGCGGCTGCGGCCCGGCGACGCCTTCATGTTCAGCGGCCGTCTGCTGGAGCTGGTGCGGGTCGAGCAGATGACGGCGCTGGTGCGGCGCGCGACCGCGGGCCGTGCCGCGCTGCCGCGCTGGAACGGCGGCCGCATGCCGCTGTCGAGCACGCTCGCCGACGCGGTGCTGCGCGAGTTCGCCGCGGCCGATGCCGGCCGCTTCGATTCGCCCGAGATGGCTTGCGTGAAGCCGCTGATCGACGTCCAGCGGCGCTGGTCCGGCGTCCCGGCGCCGGACGTGCTGGTGGCGGAGACGCTCAAGTCGCGCGAGGGCTGGCACCTGTTCCTCCATCCCTTCGCCGGGCGGCAGGTGCATCTGGGACTGGCCGGACTGATCGCGTGGCGCGCGGCGCAGCCGGAGACCGGCACCTTCTCGATCGCGCTGAACGACTACGGCATCGAGCTGCTGAGCGCCAAGCCCATCGACTGGGCGCAACGCCTGCCCGGCCTGTTGACGCTGCCCCCCGAGGAAGTCCTGCTGAGGGAGGTGCTCGCCAGCCTCAACGCCACCGAGCTTGCTCGGCGGCGTTTCCGCGAGATCGCGCGCATCGCGGGACTGATCTTCCAGAGCCATCCCGGCGAGCGCCGCAGCAACCGGCAGCTGCAGGCTTCCGCGACCTTGTTCTTCGAGGTGTTCCAGCAGCACGACCCGGGCAACCGTCTGCTGGCGCAGGCCGAGCGTGAGTTGCTGACGCAGGAGCTGGACGTGCGTCAGCTCGCCGCCGCGCTCGCGCGCATGGGGCGTCAGCGGCTGGTGGTGCATGCGCTGAAGAAGCCGTCGCCGCTCGCCTTCCCGCTGATGGTGGAGCGCTTCCGCGAGAAGCTCAGCAACGAATCGCTCGGCGACCGCATCGCGCGCATGGTCTCGGCGCTGGAACGCAGCGCCGGCGGGGAGGCCGTCGGCACCGCGCACGAGCCGGCGGAACGGGCGCTCGCGGTGTTCGCGAAGAAGGACTCGCCCCAGTTCGCCGCCGAGGCGGTGCAGGAGTCGCTCGCGCTGGAGACGCGCGGCGAGGCGCCCGCCCGGCGGCGCGAGGCCGGCCGGCGGAGGCGGCGATGACGGCGGTCGCTCCGCCGCCGGGCGCACTCGCGATGACGCTGGCCGGCCAAGGTGTCTGGCTGCTGCCCGAGCGCGCGCTGTGGTGGCCCGCGGCGGGGACCATCTTCGTCGCCGATGTGCACCTGGGCAAGGCCGCGAGCTTCCGGGCCCTGGGCCAGCCGGTGCCGTCGGGGACGACGCGTGACAACCTTGACCGGCTCAGCGCGTTGATCGACGACTTGCAGGCCGCTCGCCTGGTGGTCCTGGGCGACTTCCTGCACTCCGCCGCGGCGCAGCAGGCGCAGGTGCTCGATCCGGTGCATCGCTGGCGCGACCGGCACGCGGCGCTCGAGGCGCTGCTGGTCCGTGGCAATCACGACAGCCGCGCTGGCGATCCGCCGCCGTCGCTGCGCCTGGACATCGTCGACGAACCTCATCGCCTGGGGCCGTTCGCCGCCTGCCATCATCCGCGCCGTGTCGACGGCGCGTATGCGCTCGCGGGCCACCTGCATCCGGCGACGACCTTGCACGGCCGCGCGCATGAGCGTCACCGGTTGCCGTGCTTCTGCGAATCGGACGGCCTGATGATCCTGCCCGCGTTCGGCGCCTTCACCGGCGCGAGCTTGTCGGGCCTGCCGGACGGCGCCCGATGCCATGCGGTCGGTGGCGGGATGGTGTGGTCCGACCCTCGTGGCCGGGCGAGCTGAACCCGGGCGGACGGTCAGATCGAGAACCCGCCGACGTCGGTATGGAAGTCGCCGATCTCCGTCCACTCGCGCAGGTCCGCCGGCACGGCGAATCGCTCGGACAGGGCCCGGGCCGCCTCTTCCGCGGAGGCGAAGGAGTCCCCCCACGGCATGCTGTCGTGTTTCACGCGCCAGCGCCGCGACAGGCGCGGCTTGATGGTGAAGGTGCCATCCAGGCTCTGGAAAACGTAGGAGACGGTATCGAGATCCATGCGAGGCTCCGGGGACCGGACTAGCCGACCCTAGCGCACTGGCCGGCAACTGTCATTCCCGCGTCGCGTTTGGGAGGGACGGAACGGTTCGGGTACCGTGGGATCACGACAGCAGACGCGCGACCACGTAGGCGAGGGTGGAAGAGCCGGCGGCCGAGCCAGCGCACCAGCGCAGCAACCGGTTGTCCGCCTGCGTGGCGACCTTGTCAAGACGTTCGTCGTAAGTCTTGAAGCGTTCGTTGAGTGGCGCGATGGCGGCGGTGACGATCTCCCTGAGGTCTTCCTTCATCTCCTTGCGCAGGGCCTGCACCTGATCGCGAAACTCGGCGCGCAGCGCCGACGACTCGGTCTTGATCTCCGCACGAAGGGCCGCCGACTCGGTCTTGATCTCCGCGCGCAGGGCCGTCGACTCGGTCTTGGTCTCAAGGCGGAGTGCCGACAGGTCGGCCCTGATCTCGTTGACGTCCCCGCGGAGCTCCTTGAGTTGCGCCGAGTGCTCGTCGAGACGATGCATGACGAGGGCGAGGTGCGGCGGCTGCGTCGGGAGCAGCGTGACAGGCAGAGCGTGGGCAGTTTCGGGATTCATGCGGAACTCCTGGAAATTCGGGGGCGGCGCGGAAGCGGCCGGGCTCAGGTCATGAGCTTCGAGACGGCGTAGGCGAGGCTGCCCGCGGCGGCGGACGAGCTGAGTGCCGCGCGGGCACACCATTTGAGCAGCCGGAGGTCCGATGCCTGCCCGCTCAGCTTGACCTTGTCATCGACGGAAACCACCACGGAGGCGACGAGTTCCTTGACGTCGATCCGGGTGCGTTCCAGCATGGCCTCGAATTCCTGGCGGGACTTCTCGTGGAAGGCTTGCATCTCCGCCTGGAACTCCGCTCGGCTGGCGCTGAGGCCAGCTTGGAACTCCGCTCGGCTGGCGCTGAGGCCAGCTTGGAACTCCGCTCGACTGGCGCTGAGATCAGCCTGGAACTCCGCTCGAGTGGCGCTGAGACCAGCCTGGAACTCCGCTCGACTGGCGCTGAGACCCGCTTGGAATTTCTCTCGGTCGGCGGAGAGCTCGGCCCGGAATTCCGCGCGACAGGCACTGAGGTCAGCCTTGAATTCCTCTCGATGGGCACTGAGTTCGGACTTGAATTCAAGTCGTTGGGCGCTGGACTCCTTGTTGAAGTCCAGACGTTGCTCGGCGATCTTTTTCTTGCTGCGCTCCTGATCCTTCTTGAGCTTCCGGAAATCCCGGTGAACCTGCGCGAAACCATGGCGCATCTCCTCGCGGAGCTTGTGCATTTCGATAGCGAGCTGGTCGACGCGGTACATGACCAGTTGCAGGTCGGGATGCTGTGGCGGCAGCGGCGTCAGGATGGCAGTTTGCTGAGGGTGAGGGTGCATGCGGGCCTCTCGCGGTCGGGGAAGAGGCTGCGAATGCTAGGAGACATCGGACGCGAGAGGCGTGGCGCGAATGCCGAATCCATCGAGTGTTTGATCTGCCGCAAGGCCCGCGCAACTCCACCCGTCAGAGGGAGAAACGCGTGGAGCGAAGGGTCAATCGGAGCGGGTGTCCGTCCCGGTCTCCGTCGAGGAACCGGCGTGCGATTCATCGTGTGATCCAGCGCCCGCCTCGCGCTTCGGACGCCGGCTGGAGACCACGTGCGGCAGCAGCTCCAGGATCGCCAGCGCCAGCAGCATGCTGAGCACCGCCGTCGCCTCGCGCCCAAGGCCGCAGGCGATGCCGATGGCCGCCGTCAGCCAGATGCCGGCCGCGGTGGTGAGGCCGTGGACCTGCTCCTCGTCCTTGAGCTTGAGGATGGCCCCGGCGCCGAGGAAGCCGATGCCCGCGATCACGCCCTGCAGCACGCGGCTCATGTCGGCCATCGCCATTCCCCCCTGTTGGGGGACGAGCACGAACAGCGCCGCCCCCAAGGACACCAGCATGTGGGTGCGCATGCCCGCGGCCTTGCCATGCTGCTCGCGCTGCAGCCCGAGCGCGCCGCCCAGCAGGGCGGCCAGCAGCAGGCGCACGGTGATGCGGGTGATCTGCTCGACGTCGGGGATGTCGGAGAACTCGGACTGCAGCGTCGCGATGACCCGATCCGTCCAGGGCGTGGCGCTCATGGCGACGCCTTTTCACTCGGGCGGGGGACTGGCGCCGGCTCGGTGCCGGCGCCCGACCGGGCCTCGCGCGCCTGCCGGTCGGCCTCGGCCGCCGCTTCCGCCTCGGCCTCGACCGCGTCGAAGTCGTAGTCCCGCGCGGCGTGCAGTTCCCAGGCGCCGCCACCGGTCAATCGCAGCACGTGCGTGTGATGCTGGAGCACCGCGCGCCGATGCGCGATGCTCACCAGCGTGATGCCATCGCGGCACAGCCGCTCGTAGAGCCGCCGCTCGTTGCAGCTGTCCAGCGCGCTGGTCGCCTCGTCGAGGATCACCATCCGCGGCGTGCGCACCAGCACCCGCGCGAAGGCGAGACGTTGCTGCTCGCCCATGGAGAGCAGCTTCTCCCAGTCCTGCGTCGCGTCGAGCCCGCCCACGCGGCTGGCGAGTTCGGGCAGGCACACCTCGTCCAGGATGGCGAGCAGCGCGTCGTCGTCGAGGTCCGTGGCCGTGTCCGGATAGATCATCTGGCTGCGCAGCGTGCCGGGCTGCAGGTACGGCCGCTGCGGCAGAAAGAAGACCTGCTCCAGCGGCGGATGCTCGATCGTCCCTTCGCCCGAACGCCACAGGCCCGCGATGGCACGCAGCAGCGAACTCTTGCCGCATCCGCTGACGCCGGTGATCAGCAGGCTTTCGCCGGGCCGCAACGCGACGTCGAGCTTTTCCACCAGCAGCCGGTCGAACTGCGGCGTGTACAGCGTCAGGCCGCGCAGCGCGAGCTGCTCGGCATGCGTGGTCGCGATGCGCTCCCGCGCCCGTTCGTCGCGCGGCTTGCGCTTGTGCATCGTCTCCGAGAGCGCATGCAGCCGATCGATGCCGGCGACGAAGCGGCTCAGGCTCTCGAAGTTGTCGACGATCAGCGAGACCGCCGTCAGCACGGCGGCGAAGGCGCCGGCGGCCTGCACCGCGGCACCGACCTCGAGGTCGCCGGACAGCACGCGCTCGGCCAGGATCACCGCCGGCACGACCAGCGTCAGCTGGCTGAAGCCGCGCTGGAACAGGTTGAGCGCGCGCTGCTTGCGGATGAGTTTCCAGTAGTTCTGGTAGACGGCGTCGAAACGGCTCTCGATGTGGGCGCGTTCCTGCGGCTCTCCGCGGTAGAAGGCGATGGATTCGGCGTTCTCGCGCAGCCGCATCAGGCCGAAGCGGAAGTCGGCCTCGCGGCGCAACTGCCAGAAGTTCAGCTGGATCAGCGGCGAGCCGAACACGTACAGCGCGAGGAAGGTGCCCACGGTCGCGTAGACGACGAGGAAGGCCACCAGGACCTTGGACAGGGTCCACAGCACCGCGCAGAAGGCCACCAGCTGCATGGCCGAGCCCAGCATCAGCAACAGGAAGTGGGTGGATCGGCCGGTGAAGGTATTGATGTCCTCGGAGATGCGCTGGTCGGGATTGTCGATGTCGCCGGCCGCGCCGGTCCCGATCTCGTAGTACTTGCGCCCGTCGAGGTAGCCGTCCAGGAAGCGGCCGGTGAGCCAGCGGCGCCAGTGGTTGGAGAAGGCGTCCCGCATGTAGTAGTAGAACGCGTACACCGGCACGGCGAAGCCGAGCACGATCAGGCTGTCGCGCACCGCGAGCCAGAAGCGCGAGTGGTTGCGCTCGGCCAGCGCCGAGGTCATCTCGCCGGTCTTGTCGTTGAGCAGCACCGCGAGCTGGGTCTCGCAGAGCATCAGCACGATCATCAGGAGCAGCAGTCCCCAGGCGGCCTTGCGCTGGTCGCCGAGCCAGTAGGGCTTGGCGATCTGCATGAACTGGCGCCAGGCAGCGGCGGACAGGCGCGGCGGACGGCGACGCCGCGGTTTCTTCGGCGCAGCGGGCGGGGTGGTCGAGGCAGCCGGCGAGGCTCGCCGGCCCGGACCTGGGGACGGCGGCAGATCCGTCGCGGGAGAGGAGGAGGGGACCATGGGTGCGGAGCGCAGTCTGCCGGGATGGCTCGACGGTAGCTCCAGCGGCTCATGGGCCGGGTAGGACAGGACCTACTGCGGATGACGGCGGGGGACTAGTTGATCCGCGCTCTATCGACGCGCGCGCTTCTTCGCAGGGCGTGGATCCGCCTCGCCGGGCCGAGGGGTCGTCCCTGGCGGCAGATGCTTGGCATTGACGACCGTGCCGACGAACTGGATGCCCTTTTGGTCCAGCAGACGCCGGGTCTTTTCCGTGTCGGCGAACTGGACCTTTCCAGAGGCGACCCACAGCCACCTCTTGATTCGGGCGCCGTCCCGAAGATGGTCCTGTAGATGGCCTTTCGCGGCCGCCAGCTTGCGTACGACCCTGGAGATCTCTTCTTGCTTGGCCGAGTGCGGTTCGAGCGCGACGACCTCGTTGCTGGGAGCATGCCCGAGCAAGTAGTCCCAGCGGTTCTCGTTTTCGTGGCCCGCTCGCATCGCGTCGTCAAGGTTAAGGCTGTCGGCGAACGCGGCGCGGATGTCACCCGCGATGTAGTCGCGATGGCCCGCTTCCAAGGCCTGCAAGCCGTCCCTGACGCTGGGTAGCAGGGGCGAGTCTTCGCGAAGCGTGTGCCGCAGAGGGGTCGCAGGACTCTTGTTGTTCTTCAACACCCGCTCCTCCTCGAGTCATGCGTCGTTGACGGACTCACGGACTGCATCCCCGAAGCGCGAGGAGATCTCCGTCAGGCCACCCCAACCGGCAATCCGTTCGTCTTCATCCGCCGGGTCCAGCGTCGAAATGTCGAGCGAGTTCACCTTCCCGTTGGCGTCGAAGTCCATCAGGTAGGCACGGTAGTCCTTCTGCATGGCGGCTTCCGCGAGTCGACGCATCGAAGGAACCCGTTCGATGCCGAAGGCGTCGCACAGGAGCTGCCACTTCGCGCCGTTCTCCTTCATCCGCTGAAGGGCCCAGAGCATGGTCAGCATGTGTGGCGAATGGGTGGACATCGCCACGCGATAGCCTCGCCACAAGAGGTCGAGGACCAGTAGCATTACTGCCGTGACTGCCTGCGGATGCAGCCCCATCTCCGGCTCTTCAAGGACCACCCAGTCGATGCCTTCACGTTTGCGAAGCTTCGTCGACGGCAACAGGTGATAGAGCCCGAGCAACAGCGGCGTGAACTCCCGCTGTCCGGCCGTCCATGTCATGAAAGGCAGATGCATCTGCCCGTGAACCAGTCGCAAGCGACGTGCATGATGGCGGTCTTCTTCGACACCGACCTTGCCGCCATGGAAGACTGCCTGGTCGATGGTTTCCCTAATCTCGCGCTTGAGCCGCCGATCAAGCGGGAACAGCGTCCCGGCATCCCGTCCATTGAATTGATCGAATAGCTTCTGGCTGAAGATGCGCGCGACTACCGGCGTGTCGGACGACAGCTTCTGGAACGGCGACGCCCAACCGTCGCTGATCAGCATCGAGCGGTGTGCGGGAACAAAGAACAGCTGTTCCGTGCCATCGCCTGCGCGCGAGAGGGACTTGGGGGAAACGCTCCGTCGGTCGAGGAAGACGCTTGTCTTGTCGCTGTGCCAGGCGGGCGCCATGCCCGTGCCAAAGATCAGATCGATCAGGACGTCGGACTTGTCGGTGGCGTGCCCTGCCGCCCGCAGAGCCTCCACCATCTGCCGGCCGTCCATGGCGGCTTTCAGCCACTGGAGCGCAAGGCTCTTCCCCGACCCTTGAGGACCGACCAGGACGGTCAGGTCCCCCAGGGTAAGGTCCACCTTGCGGAGGTGGGCGAAGTTTTCAATGCTGAGATGCACGGGTTTCGTGGCCTTCGCGTGGCCTGCGGTCGGTCTGCCCATGGGTCCGTCGCCTGAGATGGAAGTCGGACCGCAGGATAGCCCAGCAGCCCTTACTTCAACCCGCCGCTCAGGAACGCCTTCAAGCGCTCGCTTTGCGGTCTGATCAGCACCTCGCGCGGATCGCCCTGTTCTTCCACACGGCCCTGGTGCAGGAACATCGTGTGCGAGGACACCTCGCGGGCGAAGCCCATCTCGTGCGTCACGACGATCATCGTGCGGCCTTCCGCCGCCAGGTCGCGCATCACCTTCAGCACCTCGCCGACCAGCTCCGGGTCCAGCGCCGAGGTCGGTTCGTCGAACAGCATCACCTCGGGTTCCACCGCCAGCGCGCGAGCGATCGCCACGCGCTGCTGTTCGCCGCCCGAGAGCTGCGCCGGATAGACGTCCTTGCGGTGCGACACGCCCACGCGCGCCAGCAGCGCCTCGGCCTTCTCGATCGCCTGCGCCCGGGGCTGCTTCAGCACATGCACCGGCGCCTCGATGACGTTCTCCAGCACCGTGCGGTGGCCCCACAGGTTGAAGTTCTGGAACACCATCGCCAGGCGTGCGCGCCAGCGCTGCAGCTGCGCGGCGTCGACCGACTTCAGGCTGCCGTCGCGGTCGCGTACCAGCTTCAGCTCCTCGCTGCCCAGCTTCAGCGTGCCCTCGTAGGGCTGCTCCAGCAGGTTCAGGCAGCGCAGGAAGGTGCTCTTGCCCGAGCCGCTCGAACCGATCAGCGTGATCACGTCGCCCGGCTTAGCGGCCAGCGACACGCCCTTGAGCACCTCGCGCTCGCCGTAGCGCTTGTGGAGGTTGTCGACAACAAGACTGGCGGCGGACATCAACGGGCTCCCAACAATTTTCCGGTGCGGGTCGCCTCGCGGCCCGCGACTTTCGCGACCCGCGCCCCGGCCGTGACCAGGCGCAGCGTGTCGCGTGCAAACAGCAGCCCGTCGGTCGGGCTCTTCAGGTCGGTCACCGACCCGGTGATCGGATCGATGACCTGCGCGATCACGTCGCCGGCCTTCACCGTCTCGCCGACCTCGCGCAGGAAGGTCAGCACGCCGCCGACCGGCGAGGGGATGGGGATGGACCCCGCCAGCGGACGCGCGTCCCCGACCGGCGCCGGCACCGGCGGCGTCGCGCCGTCCGGCGCGTCGGACGCGATCACGCCGCGGTGGATCAGGAAGTCCACGATCGCCTGCGCATCCTTGGCCGCCAGATCGTGGTGCACGTCCTGCTGGCCGCGCAGCTCCACCGTCACCGACAGGCAGGCCTGCGGGATCGGGAAGCGGTCGCCGAAATGCTTCGCCCATTTCCACCAGACCTGCGAGCAGGCCTCGTCGAAGGGGTTGTCGCCCGAGTCCGTCGCCAGCAGCGTCACGCCCGCGCCCAGGAAGGCCGCCAGCGGCTCGCATTGCGGCCAGCACGGCGTCTCGGTGTACAGGTGCATCACCGCCTGCGCGTCGCAATGCAGGTCCAGCACCACGTCGGCGTCGCAGGCCATCAGCATCAGCGTCTTGCGCAGCGCCTTGAGCTCGGTGTCGGCGACCGAGGCCTGGACCTCGGTCCTCAGCGCCGCGCGCAGCACCGCGACGTTGCGCGCCGGGTCGTCGCCCAGGCGCGGCTCGGCATGGCGCGCGGCGGCCTCGATGTGCTCGGGATAGTGGCGGTTGAAGTTCTCGCCCGACAGGCCCTCGAAGCGCCCCAGGTGCGACTGCAGCCACCATTGCGACAGTCCGATCGGATTGGCCATCGGCACGAGGATCACCTCGCCGCGCAGGCGGCCCGCGGCCTCCAGCGCGTCGAAATGGCGGCGCAGGTGCCAGGCGGTGAGCATGCCCGGCAGTTCGTCGGCATGCAGCGAAGCCTGGATGTAGACCTTCTGGCCCTGGCCGGGCTGGCCGTAGTGCAGGGACACGAGCTCGCGCCGCGTGCCCGGCGTCGCGCTCGGGAGCGGATGTTGTCGGAGTTGCATGGGAGTGTTCCGTTCAGCGCGGCATCAAGGGCTTGAGCCAGCGCTTCTCGGCCTTGTGGAAGAGACCGACCAGCGCCAGCGTCATGAGGAAGTAGAAGACCGCGGCGGTGATGAAGGCCTCGAACGGAATGTAGTAGGTGGCGTTGACGTCGCGGGCGATGCCCGTGACGTCCATGATGGTCACGACGCTGGCCAGCGCGGTGCCGTGCAGCATGAAGATCACCTCGTTGCTGTAGGCCGGCAGCGCGCGGCGCAGCGCGTGCGGCAGCACGATGCGGCGCAGCATCACCCAGCGGCTCATGCCCAGCGACTTGGCGGCCTCGATCTCGCCGTGCGGCAGCGACCGGATCGAGCCGGCGACGATCTCCGTCGTGTACGCGCCGGTGTTGAGCACGAAGGTCAGGCAGGCGCAGAACCAGGCCGAGCTGAACAGCGGCCACAGCGCGCTCTGCTGCATCCACTGGAACTGGCCCAGTCCGTAATAGATGAGGAAGAGCTGCACCAGCATCGGCGTGCCGCGGAACACGTAGGTGTAGACCCACACGGTGCGCGACAGCCACTTGATCGGCAGGGTGCGCAGCACGCCGAGCGGAATGGCCAGGATCAGCCCGATCAGCAGCGACACGATCAGCAGCTCGAGGGTGATGACGGCGCCTTCGAGGTAGCGCGGGAAGTTCTCGACGATGGCGTCCAGGTTCATGGCGGTCGGAATGACGGTCGGTGTGGCGGCGGGGATTACAGCGAGTGGCGACGCACGCCGACGGACAGGCGCTTCTGGAGCTGGTCGAAGACGAACTCGGACACCGAGGTGAAGACCAGGTAGATCAGCGCCACGGCCAGATAGAAGACGAAGGGCTCGCGGGTGCCGGCGGCGGCCTGCGAGCCGCGCATCATCAGGTCGTGCAGCCCGATGACCGACACGATGGCGGTGCTCTTGATCAGCACCAGCCAGTTGTTGGACAGGGCCGGCAGCGCATGCCGGAACATCTGCGGGAAGGTGATGCGCCAGACGACCTGCGCCGGGCTCATGCCGAAGGCCAGGCCGGCCTCGCGCTGTCCGGGCGGCACCGCGAGGAAGGCGCCGCGGAAGGCCTCGGTCAGGTAGGCGCCGAAGATGAAGGCGATCGTCGCCACGCCGGCGACGAAGGGGTTGATGTCGATGTATTCCTCATGCCCCAGCGCCAGCGCGATCGCGTTCACCGCGACCTGGCCGCCGAAGAAGATCAGCAGCATCAGCACCAGGTCGGGCACGCCGCGGATCAGCGTGGTGTAGACGGTCGCGAGGCCCTTGGCGACGCGGAACTTCGACAGCTTGGCCATCGCGCCGATCAGGCCCAGCACCATGGCCAGCGCCATCGAACTCAGGGCCACGGCCAGGGTCAGGACGGCGCCCTCGAGCAGGCTGGGCAGGTAACCGTGCAGGTTCATTCGGAAGGGATCTCGATCATCGGGAGAGAAGCGGGACCCGGCGCGGCCGGGTCCCTGGAGACGGGGAGAGGGCCCGCTGCCGGGCCCCCGCATCACTTGGCCGTCTTGCCCGAGATGTCGTACTCGAAGTACTTGTCGTTGAGCTTCTTGAAGGTGCCGTTGGCCTTCACGGCGGCGATGGCATCGTTGAACTTCTTGCCCAGCGTCTTCTCGTCGGCCTTGCGCAGGCCCACGCCGGAGCCGACGCCGAAGTACTTCACGTCGTCGTAGCTCGGGCCCGCGAACTCGTAGCCCTTGCCCGCGGGCGTCTTCAGGAAACCGACGTCGGCGGCGACCAGGTCGGCCAGCGTCAGGTCCACGCGGCCCGACTTCAGGTCCAGGAAGGCCTGGTCCTGCGTCGCGTAGCGGACGATCTCGCTCTGCTTGAAGGTGTCGGCGGCGAACTTCTCATGGATGGTCGCGCGCTGCACGCCGATCTTCTTGCCCTTCAGGCCGGCGGGCGAGAAGTCGAACTTCGTGCCCGACTTGACGGTGAAGCGGGCCGGCGTGTTGTAGTACGGGTTGGAGAAGGCGATGACCTTCTTGCGCTCGTCGGTGATCGACACCGAGGCGATGATCGCGTCCACCTTGCGCGCCTGCAGCGCGGGGATCAGCCCGTCGAAGTCCTGCTGCACCAGCGTGCACTCGGCCTTGAGCTCGGCGCACAGCGCGTAGGCCAGGTCGATCTCGAAGCCCTTGAGCTTGCCGTCGGCGCCGACTTCGGAGAACGGCGGATAGGCGCCCTCGACGCCGATGCGGATCTTCTTCCAGTCAGGGGCCTGGGCGTGCGCGGCGCCGGCGGTGGCCAGCAGGGCGCAGGCCGCCAGGGCGGCGCGGGCGATCAGTTGTCGTCGTTGCATGAAGGCTCCTTGTGATTGAGCAGGATTCGTGGAATGGACATCCGGTGGCGGCCTTCGGCGGTTCGAGCCCGCGTCCGGGGAAGGCCGCTCCGGAATGGGTGGCATTGTTGCAATGCCGCACGCGTGGCGGCCATCAGGGTTAAGGAGAGTGCAAAAACGTGTGAACCGCCTGGACGGTGGACACAGGGTCCTCCTCCTGGGGGACATGCCCCAGTCCGGGGAAGACCTGCACGGTGCTGTGCGCGATCGCCTCATGGAAGCGCTGGGCGGCCGCGGGCGGGATCAGGCGGTCCCGGCCGCCCCACAGGATCAGCGTCGGGACCTGGACGCGCGCGAGCAGCCCGGCGTGGGCGCCGGGGGCGCGCTGGGCCAGCCGTTGCGCCAGGGCCTCGCGGTTGCCCTCGCGCAGCGTCAGTTCGAAGTAGCGGTCCACCAGGGCCGCGGAGACCTTCGCGGGATCGCCGTAGACCTCGCGCAGGCTGCGGTCCACCAGCGGGCGCGGCAGGAACACGCCGGCCAGCCAGTGCAGGACGCGGGAGTCAGGCACGCGGAAGCCGTCGGGCACCGCTTCGCTGGGCACCGCGAGGCCGCCGGCGTCCACCAGCACCAGCGCGGCGACCTGCTCCGGATGCCGGGCCGCGTATTGCCAGGCCAGTCCGCCGCCCATCGAATTGCCGCCCAGGACCATGCGGCCAATCTCCAACTGTCGGAAGAAGATCGACAGGAACGAGTCATAGGCATCGTCGCTGTAATCGCCTAGAGGAGACGGGCCGGTGAGCCCGAATCCGGGCAGGTCCAGCGTGATCACGCGCCGCGTCGCGCTGAGCGACTTCACCCAGCCCTCCCAGGTGTGCAGGCTCGCGGCGGTGCCGTGCAGCAGCACGATGGGCGTGGTGTCGGACCGGGGACCCTCGTCGCGGAAATGGACCAGCTGCGTGCGGCCGTCCGGCAGCTGGAGTTCGATGAAGTCCGACGGCGGCGGCGCCCAGCGCGCGATCAGGCTTTCCAGCGGCCGGTCCGGCGCCCGGAAAGCCATCGCGAGCAGGGCCGTCGCCAGCACGGCGAACCCCAGCAGTTTCATCAGCCGGGCGCCGAAGGTGGGACGCTCGGTCATGCGCTCGATCATTCGACGACGGAATCGGGCGAGGCCGCCAGTGCCGGATCGACCGCGCGGCGTTCGTCGAAGACGAAACAGTCGCCGTGGTAATGCGCGTCGCCGACTTCCTCGAAGTACTTGAGGATGCCGCCCTCGAGCTGGTAGACCTTGGCGTCGAGCCCGTGACGGACGGCTTCCTGCTCGAGGTAGAGCGCCGCCTTCTCGCAACGGATGCCGCCGGTGCAGTAGCTCACCACCGTCTTTCCCGCCAGCTCGTCCCGGTGCGCCTGGACAGCGTCGGGGAACTCGCTGAACTTGGTGATGCGCCAGTCGATCGCGCCGTCGAAGGCGCCGACGTCCACCTCGAAGCCGTTGCGGGTGTCGAGCGTGACCACCGGCCGACCCTCGTCATCGTGGCCCTGGTCCAGCCAGCGCCTGAGCGTCGCCGCAGGCAGCGCCGGCGCCCGCGGCGCCTGGTCCGGACGGATCGTCGGATGGTTCATCCGGATGATCTCCGGCTTCACCTTCACCAGCAGCTTGCGGAACGGCACCTCGTCGCTCCAGCTCTCCTTCGGCGCCAGCGTCGCGAAACGCGCATCCTCCCGCAGGGCGGCCACCCACGCGTTCACCGCAGCCGCCTCGCCGGCGAGGAAGAGATTGATGCCTTCCTCGGCAATCAGCACCGTCCCCTTGAGCCCCAGCGCCGACGCGCGCTCATGCAACAGCGCCCGCAACGCGTCCGGCTCGTCGATCGCGACAAACAGGTAGCAGGAGATGTTCAGGACAGGCAACGGAGCGGGCGAGACTGCAGTGTTCATGCCGGTGAGCAGCGAAACGCGCGATTGTAGGCGCGTGGATGGGGGCTGCCGCTGCGCGACTGCGTGGTGTTGAGCGTGGGCTCTCCACGACGGGTGGGGGCTCCCTCCAGGACCCCCACCCATCATTCCGGCCCCTGCGACAGCCGCTGACTTCGCCCTCTTGCCGCGTCAGCGGCGGGTCTCCGGCGACTTCGGCTCGTTCAGCTTGACGTCCGGCGCAGGCGCATCGGCGGGCTTGACGCGAACCGGCACCGACGCGCTGCACAGGTCCGTGTAGCCCGGGCTGTGCACGAACCAGCCACCACGGTGGCGGCGGGCGTTCAGCAGTTCGCTCCAGGTCGGCGTGTCGGTGCGCAGCACCTGCAGCGCCGGACGCTGCTCGGCGGGCAAGGTGGAAGCCAGCACGACACGTTCGATGCCCAGCCGCTGCTCCGGCTTGTCGTAGAAGCCCATCGCCGCACCGCCGCGCGGCAGCGCGGACAGGAACTCCATGCCCTTGAGCACCCGGCCCACGACAGTGATGTTGAGGTCCAGCCCGCGCGGCGCATGGCCGATCACCGCATACAACTCGGCACCAGTGCTGGAATCCTTCGCGTTGCCGCGTCCCGCGCCGACCGTGCCGTAGCAATGCGCCAGCCAGGCCTGGCCGGTCTTCGGATCGGCGGCGGCCGGGAAACCGTCCACCTGGCCAGCGCGCGGCGCCCAGCCCTCGACGTCCGGCAGCAAGGTCATCGGGACGCCCTTGAGGGGGATGGAGAACTCGGCCGGCAGGTGGGACTTCGCGCCGGCGGGGAAGGGCTTGCCCTTGCCCTTCAGTCCGGTGTCCTCGTCGTCGGCATTGGGGTCGCCCCATTGGGTGACGAAGTTGTCCTGCACGCGGACGATGGCCAGTCCGTCGTAGTACCCGCCACGGGCCAGGGCGCGGATGTTGTCGACGTGCGCCGGCGCGAACCGCGGCGCGAGTTCGATGAAGACCTGACCCTGCGGCAGCGTCATGACCAGCAGGTTGTCCGGATCCACGTCGCGCCAGACGGCGGCCGGCGCGGTGGCAAGGATGTCGGCGCTGCCGCGCGGCGGCTGGGCAGGCTTCGCCGCCTGTGCGGCCGGTGCGGCCTGGCCGGCCCTTTCCGGACGCCTGGCGGGCTCCGCCGCGTTCGCCAGCAGCGGCGCGCACAGCGCGAGGGCCGCCAGCGCGGGCCGGCGCCAGGCCGTCATCGCCGCCTTCATCGTCGTCTTGCACATCGTCATCCGGGCGCTCCGCGAGAGTGTTCGATGGGGGGCGAGCATAGCCTTCTTACAATCGCGCGATGGCTTTCGTTCATCTCCGCATCCACACCGAGTTCTCCGTCGTCGACGGCACCCTGCGCATCGACGACGCCGCCAAGGCCGCGGCCAAGGACGGGCAGGTCGCGCTGGGCCTGACCGACCTGGCGAACATGTTCGGCGCGGTGAAGTTCTACAACGCCTGTCGCAAGGCCGGCGTGAAGCCGATCCTGGGCGTGGAGGCCTGGCTGGAGCCCGACGCGGCCGACCGTCCGCCCAGCCGCGTGCTGCTGCTGGTGCAGAACTTCCAGGGCTACCTGAACCTGAGCGAGCTGCTGTCGCGCGCCTGGATCCAGAACGTGCAGCGCAACCAGGCGCTGCTGAAGCTGGAATGGATGCAGGAGCTCCACGAGGGCCTGATCTGCCTGGGCGGGATGCAGTTCGGTCCGGTCGGCCAGGCGCTGGTCGCCGGCGACGAGGCGCGCGCGCTGGAGGCGGCGAAGCGCCTCGCCGCGATCTATCCGAACCGCTTCTACATCGAGCTGCAGCGCGCCGGCCTGCCGGGCCAGGAAGCGCTGCTGCGCCAGCTGGTGCCGCTGGCGGCGAAGGCGGGCTTGCCGGTGGTGGCGACGCATCCGATCCAGTTCCTGGAGGAGGCCGACTTCGAAGCCCACGAGGCCCGGGTCTGCGTGGCCGACGGCGAGACGCTGGCCAATCCGAAGCGGGTCAAGCGTTTCCTGCCCAGCCAGCATTTCAAGAGCCAGGCGGAGATGGAGGCGCTGTTCGCCGACATCCCCAGCGCGATCGCCAACACGGTGGAGATCGCCAGGCGCTGCAGCCTGTCGCTGGTGCTGGGCAAGCCGCAGCTGCCGAACTTCCCCACGCCGATCCAGGCCGACGGCACGCCGATGCCGATGGAGCAGTACTTCCGCATGCTCTCGTTCGAGGGCCTGGAGGACCGGCTGAAGCTGCTCTTCCCGGATGAGGCGAAACGCGACGCGGCCCGGCCGCGTTACGTGGAGCGGCTGGAGTTCGAGCTGGAGACCATCATCAAGATGGGCTTCCCCGGCTACTTCCTCATCGTGGGCGACTTCATCCGCTGGGCGAAGAACAACGGCTGCCCGGTGGGCCCGGGACGGGGCTCGGGCGCGGGCTCGCTGGTCGCCTACGTGCTGCTGATCACCGACCTGGATCCGCTGCAGTACAACCTGCTGTTCGAGCGCTTCCTGAATCCCGAGCGGGTCTCGATGCCCGACTTCGACATCGATTTCTGCCAGGGCAACCGCGACCGCGTCATCGAGTACGTGAAGGACAAGTACGGCCGTCCGGCGGTGAGCCAGATCGCGACCTTCGGCACGATGGCGGCCAAGGGCGCGCTGCGCGACATCGGCCGGGTGCTGGGCATGGGCTTCGGCCATGTGGACTCGATCGCCAAGCTGGTGCCGGCGCCCCCGGGCAGGACGGTGACGCTGGCCAAGCTGCCGCCGGGCTTCGATCCGGACAAGGCCAAGATGGTCTACGCGCGCCACGAGTCGCCCGAGATCGAGGAACGCGAGGCGCAGGACGAGGAAGTGGCCGGCCTGCTCGAGATGGCCGCGCGGGTCGAGGGCACGGTGCGCTCGATCGGCATGCATGCCGGCGGCGTGCTGATCGCGCCGGGCAAGATCACCGACTTCTGCCCGCAGTACCAGCAGCCGGGATCGACCTCGGCGGTCAGCCAGTACGACAAGGACGACGTCGAGGCCATCGGCCTGGTGAAGTTCGACTTCCTGGGCCTGGCGACGCTGACCATCCTCGAGCTGGCCAAGGACTTCATCGTCGCGCGATACCCGGAGCACAAGGACTTCGCCTTCGAGACCATCCCGCTGGACGACACGCGGACCTACAAGCTGTTCTCCGACGGCCGGACGGAGTCGGTGTTCCAGTTCGAATCGAGCGGCATGCAGCGCATGCTGAAGGACGCCAAGCCCTCGCGCCTGGAGGACCTGATCGCGCTGAACGCGCTGTACCGGCCGGGTCCGATGGACCTGATCCCGACCTTCGTCGCGCGCAAGCACGGCAAGGAGGTGGTGGAGTACCCGCATCCGCTGACGGAGCCGGTGCTGGCCGAGACCTACGGGATCATGGTCTACCAGGAGCAGGTGATGCAGACCGCCCAGGTGCTGGGCGGCTACTCGCTCGGCGGCGCGGACATGCTGCGTCGCGCGATGGGCAAGAAGAAGGCCGAAGAGATGGCCATGCACCGCGACCTGTTCCGCAAGGGCGCGGCCGAGAAGGGCATCGACCAGGACAAGGCCGACGAGGTCTTCGACCTGATGGAGAAGTTCGCGGGCTACGGCTTCAACAAGTCGCATGCGGCCGCGTACTCGCTGCTGGCGTATCACACGGGCTGGCTGAAGGTGCATTTCACGGCGGAATTCTTCGCCGCGAACATGACCATCGAATCGGACGACACGGACAAGCTCAAGGTGCTGATGAACGACGCGAAGTTGTTCGGCATCGAGTTCGAGCCGCCCAACATCAACCTGGGCGTCGGCCGTTTCGAGCCGATGGGCGCGGACGAGGGCACGGTGAAGACCGCGCCCAAGGAAGGCGGCAAGCCCGGTGTCACGCCGCGCGCGCGCAAGATCAACTACAGCCTGGGGGCGATCAAGGGCACCGGCGCCGGCGCGATCGAGGCGATCGTGCGCGCGCGGACCGAGGGCGGCCCGTTCACCAGCTTCTTCGACTTCTGCGCGCGCGTGGACCGCAAGGCGGTCAACAAGCGGGTGGTGGAGGCGCTGATCAAGGCCGGCGCCTTCGACGCGCTGCATCCGAACCGCGCGCGGCTGCTGGCCAGCGTGGCGCTGGGCTACACCTACGCGGACAACCTGGCGCAGAACGTGAACCAGGGCGGGCTGTTCGACTTCGACGGCGGGCACGGCTCGTCGACGGCGGAGCCGGACTTCGTCGAGGTGCCCGAGTGGGGCATCAAGGAGCGGCTGAGCCTGGAGAAGACGGCGATCGGCTTCTACCTGTCGGGCCACCTGTTCGACCAGGCGGAGACGGAGCTGCGCAAGATGGTCCGGCGTCGCATCGTCGACCTGCAGGACAGCCGCGAGCCGACGACGGTGGCGGGCATCGTGTCCGACATGCGGGTGATCAACGGCGCGCGCGGCCGGGTGGCGATCTTCAAGATCGACGACAAGACCGATGCGATCGAGGCGGTGGCCAACGAGGAACTGCTCAACGCCAACAAGGAGCTGCTGGCGGAGGATGAGCTGATCATCGCGGTGGGCAAGGTGCAGAACGATCGCTTCTCGGGCGGACTGCGGATGAACGTGCAACAGGTGTTCGGGCTGGCGGCGGCGCGGGCGCGCTTCGGGCGCTACCTGCGCACGGCGCCCAACCTGCCGGCGGCCACGGTGCTGGAGCTGGTGAAGAGCTGGCCGGCCAAGCGCGTCGAGACGGAGCAGGGCGTGCTCAGCCAGGGGCTGGAGCTGCGCATCCCGATCAGGCGCGACGGCGCGACGGCGGAGCTGGGCCTGGGCGGCGCCGGCAAGTTCTGGCCCAGCGACGAGGCGCTGGAAAAGCTCAAGCCAGCGGAGATCGTGTATTCCGAGGGGGGGTGAGGACGGCTGCGGCTATCCCCCATTTGACGGGTATCCCCGTGACACCACGGCGGGGGTGTCAGGCGTAAGCTGCCTGCCATGCAGGATGCCAAGCCCCGGACCGGCCTGATCCTTACCGGAGGAGGCGCGCGAGCGGCCTATCAGGTCGGCGTGCTGGCCGCCATCGCGCAGCTGCGCCGCGATGCCTGCACCACCGGCGACAACCCCTTCCAGGTGATCTCCGGCACCTCCGCCGGCGCGATCAACGCCGCCACGCTCGCCTGCCAGGCCGACGACTTCTGCTCCGCCGTCGACGGCCTGATGTACATCTGGCAGAACATCCACGTCGACCAGGTCTATGCCGCCGATTCCTTCGGTGTCATCCGCACGGGCGCGAAATGGCTCAGCATGCTCTCGCTGGGCTGGGCGCTGAACCGCTGGCGCCGCACCCGCCCGCGCAGCCTGCTCAACAACACCCCGCTGCGCGGCCTGCTGGACCAGTGGATCAAGTTCGACCGGCTCGACGAGATGCTGGCCAAGGGCTACATCGACGCGCTCGCGGTGACCGGCTCCAGCTACACCTCCGGCCACCACGTCACCTTCTACCAGACGCACCAGCAGCGCGACCCCTGGGTCCGCACGCAGCGCATCGCCACGCGCATCCCCAGGCTCTCGATCGAGCACCTGGTCGCGTCCTCGGCGATCCCGTTCATCTTCCCGGCCGAACCGCTGGAACTCGGCGGCGAGGTCGAATGGTTCGGCGACGGCTCGATGCGCCAGACCGCGCCCATCTCGCCGGCCGTGCACCTGGGCGCGGAGAAGGTGCTGGTCATCGGCGCCGGCCGCATGCACGAGGCCGGCGGCGAGGGCCAGCACGGACCGGCCCCGACCGGCCACCCCAGCCTCGCCCAGATCGCCGGCCACGCACTGTCCAACATCTTCCTGGACGCGCTGGCCGTGGACATCGAGCGTCTCAAGCGCATCAACAACACGCTCGCGCTGTTGCCCGAGGAGGCGCTGCGCAACACGCCGCTCAAGCCGATCGAGGCGCTGGTCATCGCGCCGAGCCGGCCGCTGGACAGCCTGGCCGCCGAGCACCAGGGCGCGTTGCCGCCGCCGATCCGCGCGCTGCTGCGCAGCGTCGGCGTCTCGGGCGAGGGCGCCACCGCCAGCGGCTCGGCGCTGGTCAGCTACCTGCTGTTCGAACCCGAATACACCAGCGAACTGATCACGCTGGGCATGGCCGACACGCTGGCCCGGCGCACCGAGATCCAGAAGTTCTTCGACTGGCCGGCGCAGGCGCCGCAAGTCGATCCGGCCGCGATGCGCAAGCGCGCCGGCGGCTTCGCGCTGCAGATCCCGCCGAATCCGCCGGGACCGCCGCGCCTGGTGGCCTGAGCGTCCTCAGGCCGGCGTCGCCGGCGTCAGCCGCAGCTCCGCCATGAGTCCGCCTTCTGGCCGGTTCGACAGCACCAGCGATCCCCGCTGGCGCAGCGTCAGCTCCCGCGCGATGTACAGACCCAGCCCCGCGCCGCCGGTGTGGCGGTTGCGCGAGTCCTCCAGACGGTAGAAGGGATCGAACACCGCTTCCAGCTTGTCCGCGGGAATGCCCGGACCCGGGTCGGTCACACGCAGCCAGACGCCTTGCGCGTCGCGCCCGACCCGGACCTCGGCGCTGTCGCCGTAGCGGATCGCATTGCCGATCAGGTTGCCCAGCACGCGTCGCAGCGCCATCGGCTGTCCCTTGGCGAGCACCGGCGCGTCGCCGCCCTCGAACCGCACCGGCATCGACTGCTCGACCAGGTCGTCGGTCAAGGCCTGCGCCAGCGCGCCGACATCGACGTCCACCAGCGCCTCGGCCGCCCCGGGACCGTCGCCGCGGAACAGCTCCATCACCGCGTCCACCAGCGCATTCATCTCGCGGATGTCCTCGACCGAGCGTTGGCGCTGCAGTTCATCGATGTCCAGCGTCTCCAAGCGCATGCGCAGCCGCGTCAACGGGGTGCGCAGGTCGTGCGAGATGGCGGCCACCATCAGCCCGCGTTCGTTGAACTGGCGCCGCAGCTGCCGGGCCATGGCGTTGAAGACCTGCGCGCTCTCGCGCACTTCCAGCGTGCCGCGCTGCTCGTCGAGCAGCGGCAGCCGCTCCTGCTTGTGCAGCGACTCGCCGAGCGCGCGCGACGCCCGCACCAGGTCGCGCATCGGACGCGACAGCCAGCGCGACGCGATCCATGCGGCCAGTCCGGTGACCAGCAGCCGGATGCCATAGTCGAGTGTCAGTTCCCAGCCGGTCAACGCGCGGAACGGCCCGCGCCACGGCGGCGGGCTCGCCTGGCCCTGCGACGGGCCAGGGCCGCGGAAGCCCTCGCGCGGGGGCATCGGGACGTCGCCGGGCAGGGGCACGTCGCGCAGGTCGGCATCGACGCCCAGGCCCTGCGGACCGGGCCCCGGTCCTTGCCGTTCGGAAGCGGGGCCCGGCCCGGCGTCTTGTCCCGGGCCGGGCCCTGGTCCAGGTCCCCGGGGCCCACGGACGAGTCCGGGCAGCGGCGGCAGCGACGGCGCGCCATGCATCCGCAACGCGTAGGGATCGCCTCGCGACCAGGTCACCGCGCCGATCGCCAATGCCTGCGCCGCGACCAGCGTGACCCACAGCAGGAGGAAGATGCGGCGCGCCAGCGTGTCGCCGAAGGCGCGGGCGAAGCCGCCGCGCACCGCGACGGCCAGGCGCTTCATTCGATCGATGGCGTTCAAGTCTGTACCTGGGCGTCGAAGAGGTAACCTTCGCCGCGCATCGTGCGGATCAGGCGCGGCTCCTTCGGCGAGTCGCCGAGCTTCTGGCGCAGCCGCGAGATCGTCAGGTCCACGCTGCGATCGTTGACCTCGACGCCGGGCGCGCGCGTCAGCTCGATCAACTGCTCGCGGCTGAGCACGCGGCCGGGCCGCTCCACCAGCGCGCTCAGCATGCGGAACTCGGCGCTGGACAGCGGCACCACCACCTGCCGCGGCGATACCAGCTGGCGCAGCAGGCGGTCGAAGGCCCATCCCTCGAAACGGAACTCCCGCCGGGTCTGGGCCTCGTGCTCGCCGCGGCGCGCGCGGCGCCGGATCGCATGGATGCGGGCCACCAGCTCGCGGGGCTCGAAGGGCTTGGCCAGGTAGTCGTCGGCCCCCATCTCCAGCCCGAGCACGCGGCTGATCGGATCGCCGTGCGCCGTCAGCATGATCACCGGGACCGACGGATGATGCTGCTGGATCCACTGGCACAGCGTCAGGCCGTTCTCGTCCGGCAGCATCAGGTCCAGCACGACGACATCGAAGACCTGCGTGGCCATCAACCGGCGCATCTCGCGGCCGTCGGCGGCGGCGCTGACCGTCACGCTGAACTTCTGCAGATACTCGTCGAGCGAGCGGCGGATCTCCGCGTCGTCGTCGACCACCAGGCACCGCGTCATGCACATCTCCACCGGCGGACCCGGCGGCATGCCGGATCCAGCCGTGGACGATACACCGGGGTTCGCGCCGTCGACGCGGGGCGAGGGGATGAAGCGCGGCATGTCGACCCGGTTCAGGCGGCGATGCCCACCGTCAGCGTCGCGGCATAGCCGCTCGTCATATCGCCGGTGACCGTGGCCAGTTGCGTCGTGTAGCCGTCGCTGAATAGATCGCATAGCCGGACAGGTCGGCGCAGCTGCTGCTCGTGTTCACGAGCTTCGTGGCCGGATTCATCGGTCGTGTGGCGCTGAGGCTGCATGCGGAACTCCTGAAAGGGATGCTTCGCATTGGACCGACCGGCCTTGTCGGCGGCTTATCGTCTTTGTGTCAGCACTGACAAGCGCCTGGCGCTCGCCAGCGGAAGCCGGCCCCGGGGTCCGCTCCCACGCTGGCGGGGCTTAACCGCAGGTCGCGTCCCCCGGGGCCGGCTCCCGCTGGCTCGGACCGAGGTCCGCAACGATCGGACCGAGGGCCGCCACGAGCGGACCGAGGGTCGCCTCGATCGGACCGAGAGGTGCCGTCACCGTCAGTGCTGCACCTTGACCATGCCGGCGTAGACGCCGTCCTTGGCCATCAGCGCGTCGTGGTCGCCCGATTCGATGACCCGGCCGTCCGCCATGACCTGGATGCAGTCGGCGCGGCGGATCGTCGACAGACGGTGCGCGATCACGATCAGCGTCTTGCGACCCTGCCAGTGCTCCAGCGCCTGCTGCACGGCGCGCTCGCTCTCGGTGTCCAGCGCCGAGGTCGCCTCGTCGAAGATCCACACCGGCGCCTCCTTGTACAGCGCCCGCGCGATGGCCAGCCGCTGGCGCTGGCCGCCGGACAGCTTGCTGCCGTTGGCGCCGACCGTCGTGTCCAGACCCTCCGGCAGGCCCTGCACGAAGTCCCACAGCGCCGCGGCGCGCAGGACCTGCTCCAGCTTCGCGTCGTCGCGCGGCTGCGAGTAGGCGATGTTCTCCGCGATCGAGGTGTCGAACAGCACGATGTCCTGCGACACGACCGCGAACTGCCGCCGCAGGTTGGCCTTGGTCAGTTCGTCGATGGCGACGCCGTCCAGCAGGATGCGGCCGCTGTCCGGACGCTCGAAGCCGAGCAGCAGGTTGACCACCGAACTCTTGCCCGCGCCCGAGCTGCCGACCAGCGCCGTCGTCTTGCCCGGCGGGATGTGCAGGTCGAGCGCGGCGAGCGCATCGCGGTTGGCGCCTGGATACCGCAGCGTGACCTGCTGCAGCGCGATGTCGCCGCGCACGTCGCTCAGCTCGCGGGTGCCGGTGTCGGGCTCGGCCGGCGTGTCCAGCAGGCCGATGCAGCCGCGCGCGACCACCAGGGCGTTCGTGATGGGCTGCATCACGTCGCTGAGGTGCCGCAGCCGCGAGCTCATGAACAGCAGCGCCGCGACGAAGCTGGCGAATTCGCCCACGCCCGTACCGTTCACCCGCGACTGGTACAGCGCCAGGCTGACGATGATGGAGATGCCCACGCTGGCCACCAGCTGCGACAGCGGCTGCGCCATCGCGTTGGAAGCCGCCGTCTTGAGCATGCTGCGCTGCACCTCGCGGGCGCGCTCGGCGAAGCGGCGGCGCTCATGGTCCGCCGCGTCGAAGCTGCGCACGACGCGCCAGGCACGGGTGACGTCCTCGACGATCGACACCAGCCGCAGCTGCGCGTCATAGGCCCAGGTGCCCATGCGCCGGACGCGCTTGTTGACCTTGCGCACGACGAAGGCCAGCCCCGGCACCGTGATCAGCGAGAGCAGCGTCAGCTTCCAGTTGATGAAGAACAGGTAGCCCATCAGCGCCAGCGCCGGCAGGCCATCGCGCAGGATGGTCACCAGCGAACCGGCGATCAGCGTGACCACGTGCTGCGGATCGTTGACCACCTTGGTCACCGCGGTGGCCGGCTGCAGGCTGGTGTACACGCGGGCGTCCGCGCGCAGCAGCACCTGCAGCAGCGCGTTGCGGATGTCCATCACCGTGCGCGAGATCGTCCAGTTCAGCATGTACTGGCCGCAGAAGGTGAACAGGCCGCGCATGGCGAACAGCCCGATCAGCACGATGGGCACCATCCAGATCGGGAAGCTGTAGTTCAGGTTGACCGCGGCCATCGACGGCCCCGATGCCGCCGGCGCGATCGCGGTCGCAGAGACGGCCGACGCCGCCGCGGCGGCCGCATCCGGCAGCCCGGCGACGCTGGTGGCCGCGGGCTTGGCGTTGAAGCCCTCGCCGAGCGCGTAGCCCAGCAGCTTGGGGATCAGCGGTTCGGTCGCGGCGACCAGCGCGAAGGACAGCACCGACAGCATCAGCCCCCAGCGATGCGGCTTCATGAAGCGCCAGAGGCGGCTCGCGGTCTCTCGCAGCGGGGTGTCGTCGTCGGGCGTCGAAGGGGTCGTCATCGATGGGGATCAGGTCGGAGCGGCGGGCTGCGTCACGCGGCCCTTGCGGAGCGCCCGCTTGTAGCGGTGCTTCGCCTTGAGGCGGTTGACCGTCATGCGCCAGCGGTCGACCAGCGACGGCGGCGTGCGGGCGATCACACTGTACACGCGGAACTTGCCCGACCAGCGGTGCTGGACCAGATCGAACTGGGCCAGCAGACGCGCCTCGTCCTGACGCGGGTCGAGGTCGGGGTGGTTGCGGTACAGGTCGCCGCCCAGCGGTCGCGTGTGCCGCACCGGCGTCGCGTCGATGATCGCGATCGAGTCGGTGCGCCCCTTGCCGGCCAGCGTCGGCCAGATCCAGTCCAGACCCCAGCCGCTGCGGCTCATGGAGAAGGTCCTCAGGCATGCTCGCAGCGACGCGCGGTCGAACAGCGGCGCCATCACCTCGACGAAGTCGACGTGGCGCATCAGGTATTCGGGCCGTTCCAGCACGATCTGCCAGCTGAAGTACGAATCCCGCGTCAGCGCGGGCTGCGCCAACGACAGGCTGAAGCCGCGGAACAGCGCGAACATGCGGTTGAGCGTGTCGGTCGTCGCGGCCAGGTCGTCGTCGGGGAACCAGAAGGCGTCGTAGCGATCGATCAGCGCGGGATGCGCCGTCAGCAGCTCCGCGATGCACGACCACTTCGGTCCCGGGCGATGCTCGTAGTAGTCGGCGTCGGCCTGGTGCCGGCCCGGCTCCTTGCCGTAGTAGCTGATGAACAGGTCGAAATCGCGGTCGGCCTGGGCGATCCAGCCCGCGTGCAGCGAGGCGTCGCCCGCGCGCAGGATGACGAGGTTGCGCGACCCGCGGCCCGGTGCCGCCGGGGTGGAATCCGGACCGCTCATGCCGCGCCGCCGCCTTCCAGCAGATCCTGGGCCGTCTTCAGCGCCGCCGCGACGATCTGGTCCATGTTGTAGTAGCGGTACTGCGCGAGCCGGCCCACGAATGTCACGCCCTCGGCCCGTTCGCCCATCTCGGCGTACTTCTTGAAGAGCGCCTCGTTCTCGGGCCGCGGCACCGGGTAGTAGGGATCGCCCTCGGCCTGCGGGTACTCGCGCACGATCGAGGTGCCCGCGTGCGTCTCGCCGGTCAGGTGCTTGAACTCGGTGATGCGGGTGTAGTCGTGGTCGTTCGGGTAGTTGACCGTGCCGACCGGCTGCACCTGCGCCGTGGCCGGCAGGTGCTCATGGTCGAAGCGCAGGCTGCGGTAGGGCAGGGCGCCGTGGCAGTGGTCGAAGTAGGCGTCGATCGGCCCGGTGTAGATGATGTGCGCGCCGGGGAAGTCGCCGCGCACGTCCTGGAAGTCCACGCCGGTGCGCACCGTGATCCCGGGGTGGTCCAGCATGCGCTCGAACATCGCCGTGTAGCCGTCCGCCGGCATGAACTGGAAGCTGTCGCCGAAGTAGCGGTCGTCGTCGTTGCTGCGCGTCGGGATGCGCGCGGCCACGCCCGCCGAGAGCTGCGACAGGTCCAGCCCCCATTGCTTCTTCGTGTAGCCGCGGAAGAACTTGTCGCACAGGTCGCGGCCCACGCTGTTCAGCACCACGTCCTCGCTGGTCTGGATCGGGTCGCGCGGCTCGCGCACCGTCTCGAGGTAGCCCTGCACCTCGTCCTCGGTCAGCGACAGGCCGTAGAGCGTGTTGATCGTCGTGCGGTTGATCGGAATCGGCACCAGCTGCTCGCCGACCTTCGCCAGCACGCGGTGCTCGTAGAAGCGCCAGGTCGTGAAGCGCGACAGGTACTCGAAGACCTTCTTCGAATTCGTGTGGAAGATGTGCGGTCCGTAGGGATGGATCAGCACGCCGTGGGCGTCACGCTCGTCGTACGCGTTGCCGCCGATGTGCGGCCGCTTGTCGACCAGGTGGACGGTCTTGCCGGCGTCCGCCAGCACGCGCGCGCAGACCGAGCCGGCAAAGCCGGCGCCGACGATGAGGTAGTCAATCTTCATGGTTCAGCCTCGTGAGCTGTCTCCTGCTCTGCAATTCCGTTCGAATCGTGATCGTAGCCGGGCCATCGGCCCCCGGGAACAACCCGGCGTTGCGGGTCCCTCTCGCCGGCCACCTCGCAACCGTCGCCCGAGCCGCCTCGGGGCGGCCCCACGAACCGTCTCGGGCGACGCATCGGGAGAGGGCAGGCCCTGTGCCCGGTCGCCGCTTCCCGGCCGGTAACCGAACGTGCCCCGCATACACTGCCGCGATGTCTGAGATCTCCCCGAGCGGCGCGCCTGGATCCGGGCGACGTCGCGTCCTGCACTTCGTGACCGGCGGTTTCTCCGGCGCCACGCAGGTGGCCGTCGACCTGTGCCTGGCTCAGCTCAAGAGCGAGCGCATCGAGCCCATCCTGGTCCTGCGCCGCAAGATGCGCACCGAAAACGCCACCAAGCTGGCCCGCATCGACGCGCTGCGCGCGCAGGGCCTGCCGGTCCACGTGGTGCCGGGCTGGGCGCATCTGGCCACCATCCGGTCGCTGCGCCGCCTGTGCGAGCAACTGCGTCCGGACGTGCTGATGGCGCACGGCTTTCCTGAACACCTGCTCGGCCGTCGCGCGGGGCTGCAGGCCGGTGTGCCGGCGCTGGTGCAGGTCGAGCACAACTCCCGCGAGCGCTACACCCGCTGCAAACGCGCCCAGGCGCGCCGGCTGAGCGAGGTCAGCGCCCGGCTGGTCGGCGTGTCCGAGGGCGTGCGGCGCCGGCTCGTGGACCTGGGCATGCCGGAGGACAAGACCGCGGCGATTCCCAACGGCATCCGCCTCGACCGCTTTGCGACTGCCGGCGAGCATCCGGTCGAGGGCCGCGAGGCCGGCATCGTGATGTCGGCCCGCTTCGCCCGGCAGAAGGATCCGCAGACCTTGATCCGTGCGCTGGCGCTGCTGCGCGATCGCGGCCTGGGTCCGGTGCTGCACCTGGCCGGCGGCGGCAAGGAGGCCTATCGTCGCGCCACCGAACGCCTGACCCGGCAACTGGGCCTGGACGGGCAGGTGCGTTTCCTCGGTCACCACGGCGACATCCCCGGCCTGCTGATGAGCCAGCGCATCTTCGTGCTGTCCACCCACTGGGAAGGCATGCCGCTGGCGCTGCTGGAGGCGATGGCCGCGGGCTGCGCCTGCGTGGCCTCGCTGGTGCCGGGCGTCGAGGGGGTGATCGAGGACGGCCGTACCGGCCTGCTCGTGCCGGAGGCCGATCCGGTGGCGCTGGCCGGCGCGCTGGAGCGGCTGCTGCGCGATCCGGCGCTGGCCGCGCGCCTGGGCGCCGCGGCGCGCGCGCGCGCGATCGAGGAGCACGGCGTGGACCTCATGATGCGCCGGTACGAGGCCCTGCTGCTCGCGCTTTGAGTCGCCGGGTCGGGCCGGATCAGGCCGGCTCAGGCCGGCTCAGGCCGGCTCAGGCCGCGGCGGGGCGGTGCCGGTCTTCGGCGCGCCGCAGCCAGTAGCGCAGGCGCATCGCGCGGAGGTACCAACCCCGCTGCTTGTAGGCGCGGTCGAGTGCCTGCAGCGGAATCGGGGAGGCTTCCTCGAAGGCCTGGCGGAACATCGCCACGGTGCTCGCGCAGCCGTCGGGCAGTGCCTTGTCCGCCATCCGCGACGCGCCGATGAAGTTGCGCGCCGCGAAGTGCGCCCAGGCGAAGCGCGCGGCCTCGTCCAGCGGCGCGGTGTCGGCCGCCTCGCGCAGGTTGGCCAGCGCGTGGGCCAGGTGTTCGGCCTTGGTCAGGTTGGGCGTGCTGAGGATGGAGCCGGCCCGCTGGCGATAGGCCACCCAGACCTCCGGCTCGTACCAGACGCTGTCCGCCAGCAGCGCCAGCAGCGGCGTCGTCGCCATGTCCTCGAAGTAGCGGCCCACCGGGAACCGGACCTGTTCGCCCCAGACGCTGCGTCGGGCGATCTTGGACCAGCTGTGCATCTGGCCCGCCTCGAACAGACCGCGGATCAGCACCGACGGATCGCGCAGGAACTGCCGCGCCGGTCCCGCGAAGGTGTGCCGGTGCAGTTCGCCGCGCAGCCGGTGCTTGAGCTTCGTGTGCTCGCGCAGCATGAAGAAGTCGCACAGCACCAGCGCGGGCGCGTGGTCCCGGACCACCTGGCGCAGGCGGGGGATGGCGCCGGGCATCAGGTAGTCGTCGGAATCGACGAACCACACGTAGTCGCCGCGCGCCGCCTGCAGCATCGTGTTGCGCGCGCCGGAGAGCCCCTGGTTCTGCGCATGGAACAGTCCGTGCACGCGCACGGGGCCGGCCGCGTTCGACGCGACCAGGGTCCGCACCAGCTCGTCCGAGCCGTCGGTGGAGCAGTCGTCCACCATCAGCACCTCGACGCCGGCATCCGCCTGCGAGAGTACCGAGTCCACGCACTCGCGCAGGTAGTCCTTGACGTTGTGGACGGGGATGAGCACGGACAGCCAGGGGCCGTCCGGCACTCTGGACCCGGAGGAGGGGACGGAGGAGGAGGGCAGGCCGCTCATCGCGCGACGCTCACTCGTGCCAGTGGTCGGCGATCCAGGCCGCCGGCTTGGGGCGGCGCCAGTTGCCGTTGCTGCGGCCGGCCAGCGCGTCGGGCGGATTCATGACGCCATGGAAGATCAGGATCCGCGCGCCGTCGGGGATGAAGGGCGCGCGGAAGTAGTTCATCGGCCAGCGCGGGATGCTGTGGTACTTGAAGCTCGCGCACCAGCGCCCGTCCCAGTACTTCAGCAGGCCCTTGGCATGCATCTCGTCGGAGAGATAGGCCTGCTCGTTGCGGAACTTCGCCCGGATCGCGTCGAATTCGCGCCGGAACTTGACCAGCACCTCGGGGTGGGCGCCCAGCGTGAAGCGATAGACCGACGAGTTGCCGGTGATGCGCCAGGGCCGCTTCCAGTCGTGGATGATGAGGAACTCGCCGGGCGCCTCGAAGAAGGGCGTGATGTCGTCGACGATCACCACGTCCAGGTCGAGGAACAGCGCCGTGCCGCGCAGCCCGTACTTGTCGACCAGGTCGTCGCTGAAGGTCGTCAGCTTGGTCCAGCCGCGCTCCGGGCTGCCGGGCGGCAGGTCCAGCGGCGGGATCGGCAGGCACTCGACCTCGGCGCGCACGCCCTCGTCGCGGTCGGTCAGGCAGACGAAGCGGAAGTCGCCGCGCAGGTGCCGGCGCACCATCGCGTACAGGCGGTTGACGTACTCGGGACCGTACTTGGTTCCCCACTTCATGCACAGGATGACGCGGTCGCCGCCGGGCGAGTTCGCGCGGGCGGCGGGCGCCGCCGCCTCGGAGGCGGCCGGGGAGGTGGAGGAGCTCATCGGGGTGGTCATCGGAGGATCAGAGCTCTTCGACGTGACGGGGCGGGTAGCTGTCCCAGCTCAGGCAGCCGGGGCATTGCCAGAAATAGTGCTGCGACTCGAAGCCGCAGGCGGCGCAGCGATAGCGCTGCAGCGGCCGCAGCGCGCGTTGCAGCGAGGTGCCGACCAGTTGCGCCTCATCGTCGTTGAGCGGCTGGTGGCGCGCCTGGCTCTGTTGCAGCAGCTGCGTGGCGGCCGACAACGCCGGCTCCACGCGCAGGTGGTCGGCCAGCCGGCGGCGCTGCGCCTCGGGTGCGGGCTCCAGCAGCGCGATGGCCTGCAGCAGCGCCATGCTCGGATGGCGGCGGTACTGGGCCTCGATCAGGGCGAGCGCCTGCGCCGTCGTGCCGGTGGCCAGCGCGGCCTGCGCGTAGTCGCGCGCGACGAGGTTGAAGGCGTCGGGGTTGGTCCGCAGCAGCTCGGCGTAGAGGCCCAACGCGCCGGTCTGGTCGCCCTGGCGCGCCATCATCTGGCCCAGCAGCACGTAGGCCCGCGCCGACTGCGGCGCGCGCGCGCGGGCGCGGTCCAGCCAGCCTCTGGCCTGCGCCTCGTCCTGGCGGGCCTGCGCTTCCAGCGCCAGCTCGCACCAGTAGTTGGCGATGCGGCCAGCGAAACTCCCGGTGCCCGTGGCCTCGAGCTGTTCGGACACCTCGGCGGCCTTGGCCCATTCGCGCGAGCGCTCGTACAGCGACAGCAGCGCCAGCGCGGCCTCGTGGTCGAAGGCCGTGCCCTTGAGCGCCTCGTAGGCGGATTCGGCGCGGTCGAACAGCCCGGCCTTGAAGAAGTCCTGCGCCAGCGCGTACTGCGCACGGTCGCGCTCGGACTTCGGCAGGTCGCCGCGCGACAGCAGATGCTGGTGCACCCGCACGGCGCGTTCGTACTCGCCGCGGCGGCGGAACAGGTTGCCCAGCGCGAAGTGCAGCTCGGAGGTGTCGGGATCGGCCTGCACCGCTTCGATGAAGGCGTCGATGGCCTTGTCCTGCTGCTCGTTGAGCAGCAGGTTCAAGCCCTTGAAGTAGGCGCGCGGCGCGTCGCGCTGTTCGCGTTTCCACTGGCGCGAGTCCAGCTTCGAGGCGAGCCAGCCCAGGCCGAAGACCAGGGGCACGCCGATCAGCAGCCAGCTGAGATCAAATTCCATCGGGGATCTTGGGGTCGTTGGCGGAGCTGGCCGCCGCGGGCGGCGGCAGGTCGTCCGCCGGAGGAAGCGAGCGCGCGGCGGCGCGCTTGTGGCGCCACCAGGCCGGGACCATCGCCAGCACGCCGAAGGCGCAGCCCAGACCGAAGGTCAGCAGCACCACGATCACCAGCGGCGATCGCCACGACTGGCCGAAGAACCAGTGCACGACGACCTCCTGGCTGTTGTTCAGCGCGAAGGCGAAAAGACAGAAGAACAGGAATGCTCGGAAGAGCCAGACCAGGATTCGCATGGGGGGCGATTCTAGGCGTGTGCGGCGTACGCCATGACGGATGGCAGGGCGTGTTAACCCCTGAATACATCCGCGAAGCTTCCAGCAATCGGGCGTCCCGGTGTCCTCGCGATGTGCTGGCGATGCATGGCCGCCCTGGACGAAAAAAAAAGCGCCGCGGATCGCGGCGCCTTCGTCGGTGGCGCTCGAGGGCGCCGGCCCGCTCAGGCGGCGGCCTGCTGGTCGTCGTCGGTGACGGGCAACTGCTCGTCGACGGCCTCGCGCAGCGCCTTGCCCGGCTTGAAATGGGGCACCAGCTTCTCGGGAATCAGCACCTGCTCGCCGCTGCGCGGATTGCGGCCCATGCGCGGCGGGCGGCGGTTGATCGAAAAGCTCCCGAAGCCGCGGATCTCGATGCGGTGGCCGCGGGCCAGCGCGTCGGACATCGCGTCCAGGATGGCCTTGACCGCGAACTCGATGTCTCGTTGCGTCAGCTGGCCGAAGCGCTTGGACAAGTGGGCCACCAGGTCGGATCGGGTCATGGTTGTCAGCATCTGAAGAAAAACAGGCTCGCTGCGGAGCGAGCCTGTCGAAGCGCTTGAAGCGTCTGTCTGGCGGTTCGACGGAGGCAGGCTAACTCAGCCGGCCTCCGTCCAGAACAAGGGATTCTCTTGAGACCGGGCGCGGCGACAACGCGCCGCGCCCGGCCATCAGGAGGATCAGCCGTTGTTCTGGTTGTCCAGCTTGGCGCGCAGCAGGGCGCCCAGGCTGGTCGTGCCGGCGTTTTCACGCTCGTTGGACTGCGACAGGCGCTGCATGGCCTGCTGCTCGTCGGCGTTGTCCTTGGCCTTGATCGACAGCTGGATGCTGCGGGACTTGCGGTCCACGTTGATGATCACGGCGGAGACTTCGTCGCCTTCCTTCAGCACGTTGCGGGCGTCTTCCACGCGGTCGCGGCCGATTTCCGAAGCGCGCAGGTAGCCGGTGACGTCCTCGCCCAGGTCGATCTCGGCGCCACGGGCGTCGACGGTCTTGACCTTGCCGGTCACGATCATGCCGCGGTCGTTGACCGAGACGAAGGTCGTGAACGGATCGCCGTCCAGCTGCTTGATGCCCAGCGAGATGCGCTCGCGCTCGACGTCCACGGCCAGCACGATCGCGTCGACTTCCTGGCCCTTCTTGTAGTTGCGGACGGCGGTTTCACCCGGCTCGTTCCACGACAGGTCGGACAGGTGCACCAGGCCGTCGATGCCCTGGGCCAGGCCCACGAACACGCCGAAGTCGGTGATCGACTTGATCGGGCCCTTGACGCGGTCGCCACGC